>OGJJ01000081.1_pt1 | contig 84071 bp, 68 predicted proteins | sample 1572081 | NCBI WGS metagenome assembly OGJJ01 (sample SAMEA2582122, study PRJEB24529) | metagenome | biome: Human gut stool | place: China | collected 2011
ATGCAATTGCATGACGCGCACCTCGCAACAAGAATGCCGGAGCATTCTTGAATTGCATAACCTTAGAATTTTTTTATTCGTTTTGTAGTTTTTCTTTACCTGCTCAGCCATTTCTTATACGACAGATCAATGGCAAATGCCCCAAGTGGTGCTGTGATCACAATCGCAAGAACCGCCACAGTAAGCACCGTATCTCCGCAGGCGAAACCTAATGCCAGCGGTATTCCTCCAATTGCAGCCTGAACGGTTGCTTTTGGGGTATACGCCAGCATAGCAAATAACCGCTCTTTTCGTTTCAGGCTTGTTCCTAACAGGCATACAAATACACCAAGCATTCTGAATACAAGTGCACCAACAATTACAAGGAGAGCCTTCGCTCCGACTTTTCCAAGGTATGATATATTTACTGTTGCTCCTACAAGCACAAACAGAAAAACTTCTGCTGCCACCCATAACTTTCCATATTTTGCAGAAAGCCGCTTTGCAACAACTTCTCTCTTTTTCTGTAGTCCTACGCCAATAAACATAATTGCGATCAGTGAGGAAAATGTAATAGCGGTTGTCAATTTATCCTCAAGCACTACAAGTAAAAATGAGATACTCAAAATAATCAACAGCTTTGACGTATCACGGATATGCACCTTTTTGAAATAATGTGCTAACAAAACTCCAAGGACTAATCCAATCGCGATTCCTAAAAATATGGAAATCGGAATATTTACAAACTTAAGCACGGAAGCACCTTCTCCCTGCATCATTCCAACAAAAGTGGAAAACAGAACGATAACATACACATCGTCAACGGACGCACCTGCAAGGATCAATTGCGGAATTCCTTCTTTTACTCCGTAGCCCTCATCCATAAGTTTCACCATTCTCGGAACAACCACAGCCGGGGAAACTGCCGCAAGTACAGCACCCATAATAGCCGCCTCCAACGTCGTTAATCCCATCAGTTTTGGTGCTAATAAAATCATACCGATCAACTCAAAAGATGCCGGCACAAAACACATAAGAACTGCCGGTCTGCCAATCTTTTTCAACCCCGATATATCCAGTCCCAGACCTGCTCTTGTAAGAATAATGATCAGTGCTATTTTTCGTAGATCGGCAGATATGCCAAGAATACTGCCATCCAACAGATTCAAGCCATATGGTCCCAGAACGATACCTGTAATCAACATTCCAAGCAGACTCGGCAATTTAATCTTCTGGCAGAGCCATCCCATGAACATTCCCAAAGTCAGGATCAATGCAATACTTAATAACATAAAATTCCTCCTATATACGCAGAAAAAGCTGACACTTTCTGCGTTGATTTATTCGCAGAAGTCATCAGCTTTTATAAGCGGTTTAAGTAATTTTATTACTAAGGGAGAACTTCATTCCCTCTAAATTCTTTTGTAAGGATAACACACAAACTATCTTTTTGCAAGAAAACAATCCTATTTTTAATATAACCTGGGTTATAAAAAAGTAACCCATTGCCCTGATTCTGATCTTACATTATAATTGAATATAACATTTAAAATGAAACTTAAATCCATCCACTGATATAATTTTGTCACTCACCACCTATAGAAATTAAAATCATCTCACGTCTGATATAATTTTATATCCACCATTCAGGTGTCAAATCTCCCAGAGTAACGATCCTCTCATTTTCATAATCCATCATTATTTCAACCTGCTTGTATTGTTCCGGCATTAACTGTACCATAAATTCCCGGCACGCTCCACATGGCGGAATCGCTTTTTCCTCTCTGTTAATGGCAATCACACGTTTAATAGCATCTTCTCCATTTGTAATCATGTTGAACATAGCATTACGCTCCGCACAGATACCCAATGTACACGATGTATCTACACAGACACCAACATATATTTTACCAGATACTGATTCTACTGCTGCGGAAACTCCACCTGCCCCAATAATTTCAGAGACATCTCGTGGTTTTAATACCTGTTTCGCCGCGTCATATAATTCTTTCCATTTATCATTCATTGATTTGAGCTCCTTTACAACTTCCAATCTACTGCATTTATTTTATTTCATTTACTTTATCTTTTAGCTTTCATCTCCACATTTATTACTAAAAAATCGAAGAACCCTTCCAAAATAACGATCAAAACGGAAGCATTCTTCGATTTCGTATTAGTTTCTAAAATTTATTAATTTTTCTCAAAAAGACATCCATCAGGAAAACTTCTCAATAACTTCTGCCACGCCGTCTTCGTTATTATCGTGCTCTGTGACATAATCCGCGGCATCTTTTACGCTCTGCACCGCATTTTTCATTGCCACACCCACACCGGCATTGCGGATCATACTGATATCATTCTCCTCATCTCCGATAGCCACCGCATTTTCAATCGGTACTCCAAGGAAATCACACAGGAACTCCACACCATATCCTTTATTTGCACCCAGTGGACAATACTCCAGATATTCTTTGCAGGAGAAAAAGCTGCTACACTTTCCTTTCTCCCACTCTGCATGCGCCTGCTGAAATGCTTCCAACCGCTCTTTGTGCTCCAGATCGATTAGAAGCATTTTCGGCGGTTCTTCATATAGCATGCTATTCAGATTTCCGGTAATCCTGCATGGCATTCCGGTCTTTTTCACATAAAAGTCAAGCTCTTTATTACGTTCTGTCACAAGCACCTGTGTATCGGAATAGGTCTGAATATGTATCCCAGCTTCTGTCGCCTCACGCAGCAGATATTCAGCATATTCAATCGGCAGACGCTTGTTGCTTAAAATACAGTCTGCTGAAAAATCGTAGATAGTTCCTCCATTGTATGCTACCAGATAGCAGCCCGGTCGCGTTAATTCAAGTTCTTTTGCAATTCTCCGACCGCTGCTGACAGCTCGTCCGGTTGCAAGGGCGATATAATGTCCCTGATCCACTGCATTCCGTAGTGCTTCCCGATTTTTATCTGAAATCGTTTTATCATCCCGCATTAATGTTCCGTCAAAATCAATAAAGAATATCTTTTTTTCCATACGACTGGCCTCCTACGATCTCTCTTCCTTTTCTCATAAGGTGTTACTTCATAAGTACTTTTCCAGAATATCCGGTTCTTCTTATTAATGTGATTGTATCATAGTTTCCATTTTGTTACTATCTGTAATTTCCCAAAATCTTAAAATTCCGGGCTTCATCCCGCAGACCAAGCACTGCATTTTTGATCACACTGTCATTCAGATTACCGCTCAAATCCATGAAGAAACGATAATCCAGTGGATCTCTGGAAATAACAATGGACTCAATTCGGTTCATATTTAAATTATTGTAAGTCAAATGAGACATCAGGTGATATAATGAACCGCAGGCATCCGGTGCTTCAAAGCAAATGCTGATCTTGTCCGCGCCGCTCAAAGTTACACGGTCTTTGGAAATCAGCAGATAACGGTCCTTCGGCTGTGGGCTTGTCTCATATTCTTCCAGAATGTAAAAGCCATACTCTGCCACCAGATTGTAATTGGCAGACACATAACCGGATGTCGGATCCTGCATCGGAAGAAAGGCGAAATTAACTTCTTCCCGATGCAATACATCGCAGGCTTCCCGCCAGTCTGCACATTTCTGCAAACCACACTCTTCCGGAAAATAGCTTTTTGCCGCTTCTTCGGAAGCCGAAATAAAGGCTGCTGCCGCATGGGTAAAATCAAGTTCTTTTACTTCCACAAAACCAGTCGGTGCAAATTTGCCATGCTCTGTCAGAAGCTGATACTGCCGCTTTCTGCTGACAGACATGATATGCTCAAATAACTCTCTGACTCCATGACTGTTAAAATCAGAATGTGCTAAAGCAGCTACAGAATCTAATTTTGATACCTCACGCTCTTTGTCAAATACAGCCTTTCCGGTTGAAATTTTATATTCTGCCACCTGTGTGGTCAATACCATACGGTTTTCAAATAATTCCACGATCTGACGGTCGATACCGTCAATCTCCTTTCGAATATCCAGTAAATCTTTCATCTGCCTTACTCCTTACGTTCACCCATATTTTTGCTAAAATAGATAAACTAATTTTTTCTTTATCTCTATCTTCGATTACTTATAAAAAACAAACATTCCACTACAGATCAAACAATGACAACTGATTGGATTCCGGAAGATCCGCTAAAATTCCCAAATCCACCATCAGGTCAATTACCGTCTTGCTGACTTTTGTACGCTGCCGGAAATCATCCCTTGAAAGAAATTTTCCGTCTTTTGCCGCCTCCACGACTGCATCTGCCGCTTTGTCTCCCAGACCGTCAATGGTACTGATGGATGGCATCAGTTTATTATCAATGATCTGGAAATGATGTGCTTTCGCTTTATAAAGGTCAATCGGTAAAAACTCAAATCCACGGGCATACATTTCCTGTACAATACGCATATCTTTGTAAGTATCCTGCTCCTTTTTGGACAGGGTATCTTTTCGCCGTTCATAATCATGCATGAAATATTCCAGTCGTTCTTTTCCCTGACACATCAGCTCATAGTTAAAGGATGTGGCACGGATACTGAAAAATGCCGCATAATAAGCCAGCGGGTAAAATACCTTACACCATGCAATTCGCCATGCCATCATAACGTATGCCGCCGCATGCGCCTTCGGGAACATATACTTGATTTTTTCACAGGACCACACATACCAGTCCGGCACCCCGTGATCCAGCATGTCTTTCTTATATTCCGGCCATTCCTTGCATTTTCCATTGGCAACGGCACCTTTTCGTACACGCTCCATAATGGTAAACGCCTCCTCACTGTCCAGTCCTTTACCGATCAGATATGTCATGATATCGTCTCGGGTACAGATCGCAGTGGAAATCGTTGCTTTTCCTTCCTGAATCAAAGTCTGGGCATTACCAAGCCATACGTCTGTTCCATGGGACAGACCTGCGATTCTGACCAGATCCGAAAATGCCTGTGGTTTGGTATCAATTAACATCTGCATAGCAAAATCAGTACCAAACTCCGGAATTCCAAGAGCCCCCAGTTTGCATCCGCCGATATCTTCCGGCTCAATGCCAAGAGCTGAGGTATTCTGGAATAAGGACATAACTTCCGGGCTGTCCAGCGGAATCGTCTGCGGATCCACACCGGTCAGATCCTGAAGCATACGGATCATGGTCGGATCATCGTGCCCAAGAATATCAAGTTTTAACAGGTTGTGGTCAATGGAATGGTAGTCAAAATGCGTTGTGATGATGTCCGTCGACATATCGTTCGCCGGATGCTGTACCGGGGTGAAAGAATAAATATTTTCACCCAGTGGAAGTACAATAATTCCACCCGGATGCTGACCGGTGGTACGTCGCACACCAACGCATCCCTGTACGATTCGATCAATCTCACAATTTCGTTTGTGAACACCACGTTCCTCGTAATAATTTTTTACATATCCAAATGCTGTTTTATCAGCTAACGTACCGATAGTTCCCGCACGGAACGTCTGACCATCACCGAAAATAACCTCGGTATATTTATGCGCCTTACTCTGGTAATCACCGGAGAAGTTCAGATCGATATCCGGCTCTTTGTTTCCCTTAAATCCAAGGAACGTCTCAAATGGGATATCAAATCCTTCCTTGATCAGCTTCTGACCACAGTGCGGGCAGTTGCGGTCCGGCATATCACAACCGGCTTTTCCGGCGTAACTTTTTACCAGATCCGAATCAAAATCTACATAATGACAGTTACTGCAAATATAATGCGGACTTAATGGATTTACCTCCGTGATACCTGCCATCGTGGCTACAAAAGAGGAGCCTACGGAACCTCGGGAACCTACCAGATAACCGTCCTCGTTGGATTTCCACACCAGCTTCTGCGCAATGATGTACATAACGGCGAATCCATTAGAAATAATAGAATTCAACTCACGTTCCAGTCGCTCAACAACCACCGGCGGCAGATCTTCGCCGTAAATCTCATGCGCTCTCGTATAACAGATCTCACGCAGCATGCCATCGGAATTTTCAATGACAGGCGGACACTTATCCGGTCTGACCGGTGAGATTTTTTCACACATATTTGCTATTTTATTTGTATTCTCAATGACAACTTCTTCTGCTTTTTCACTGCCAAGGTACTCAAATTCCTTCAGCATTTCCTCTGTGGTACGCAGGAAAAGCGGAGCCTGATCATCTGCATCCTTAAAGCCCTTACCCGCCATGATGATACGGCGGTATACTTCATCCTCCGGATCAAGGAAATGCACGTCACAGGTTGCCACAACCAGTTTGTTAAACTGCTCGCCCAGTTCTACGATCTGACGGTTGATATCTTTCAGATCTTCTTCTGATTCCACCGGTTCTTTGTCGGTGCGCAGCATAAACGCATTGTTTCCCAGCGGCTGAATCTCCAGATAATCATAAAACTGCACGATTCGCGCAACTTCTTCCTGCGAACTTCCACGTAATAAAGTACGATATAACTCCCCTGCCTCACAGGCGGAACCAAGCAGAATACCTTCCCGATATTTCATAAATTCGCTTTTTGGAATCTTCGGACGCCGGTTATAATATTTAATATGGGAATCCGATACCAGACGATATAGATTCACACGACCGATATCATTCTGTGCCAGCATGATTGCATGATAACTTGGCATTTTTCGAATGGTCTCTTCCGTATAACTCTCCATCTGGTCTAAATCTTCCATAGTTTCCACACCACGATCCCGCAGCATTTCCACCAATTTAACAAAAATCTCTGCCGTACAGGCCGCATCGTCTACCGCACGGTGATGATGCGCCAGTGACACATTCAATGCTTTCGCCACCGTATCCAGCTTGAATCGGTTCAGTGCCGGAAGCAGAACACGGGATAATGCTACCGTATCCAGAACGGTCTTCTCACACTCTAATCCAAGCGCACTGCAGTTGTGCTTGATAAAACTCATATCAAAGTCTGCATTATGTGCAACCATAACCGCATCCTGGCAAAATTCCATAAACTTTGGTAAAATTTCGTCAATGGTCGGCGCATCCAGCACCATATCGTCATTGATGCTGGTCAGCTGTTCGATTTCAAACGGAATCGGTACTTTCGGATTGACAAACGTGGAAAAACGTTCCGTGATGGAACCGTTTACAACTTTTACCGCACCGATCTCAATGATCTGGTTTTTGGATGGACTGAATCCAGTGGTCTCAAGGTCAAATACTACAAAGGTATCTGCAAAAGACTGTCCCATCGGATGTTCTACCAGACCTTTCAAATCGTCCACCAGATATGCTTCCATACCGTAAATGATCTTGAAATCATCGTCCTTTCCAATGGCATGATTTGCATCCGGGAACGCCTGTACATCTCCGTGGTCTGTGATGGCGATGGCCTTGTGTCCCCATTTCATGGCACGTTTGATGATGTCTTTGACATCGGAAACACCATCCATATCACTCATTTTTGTATGGCAGTGCAGTTCCACACGTTTCACCGGACTGGTATCCATACGGGTAGATACAAAGGACGGGATTTTTTTAATACCAATGACTGAACCGATGGTCAGCTCACTGTCAAACCGGTCAATCGTTGTTACACCTTTGATCTTCAAAAATGCACCTTTCGCAACACCGCCATTTTTGATTTCATCCAGATACTCATTTTTACAGAACATTTTTACCATGATCGTATCGGTAAAGTCGGTAATGGAAAACATCAGAATCGTTTTCTCACCACGGATCGGGCGCTCATCCATAGACAGAATCTGTCCACGAATGACAACTTCTCCCATCTCTCCCATGATCTGTTCGATACGGATTGCTTCTTCGTCAAAATCTCGACCGTATACCACATCCGGATTATCGGATCTTTTGTAAGAACCACGATCCCTGAAATCCCGTTTTCCGCCAAAGCTCTTTTTGAAACCGCCACGGTCTTCCTGTTTTGCAGGCTTTTTCTCTGCTCCAGAGGATTCCTTTTTGACAGCTGCTGCTTTTTCGGTTTTCTTTTCTGCTGTTTTTTTTGCAGGTTTTGCTGCAGAATCACCAGTCTCCCAAGGTACTTCCGACGCACCGGCTTCCGGGCTTTCCATGTATTCTCCCTCCGGATGACGTTTCGCACCAAAGCTGGAAAGCCGGATGACATTTTCTACCTCATTCTGCATCTTGATATCTGCATTTTTCCGATATTTTGATGCCTCTTTTTCATGAAACTCCATCTCAATCTGAATCGACAGATTGCAGCGTTCATTGAAAATCTTCTCCAGAATGTGATAAATTTCCTCTTCCTTCTGATGCGCCAGAACCGTATCTTCCAGACTGACACGCAGTACTTTTTCCTCCACCACGTCTAATTTTGCATGACGCAGCAAATTGTATTCCAGCAGACTGTAGCGGTGAAATTCCGTCAAAATACTGTTCCAGTACACATCCAGCAGGTTTTTCAATGTATACTGCTCGGACAGCTGGAATTTTTCAATGATCTTGATGTTCATCGTATGATGCGGAAAAAGCTGCCGTTTCAGCTCATTTTCCAGAAAATATACTTTTTCTTTTGGCAAAAGTCTGCCGCATCCTAGATAAATGCGCAGTGAGTTTCTCTGTCTCGTTGTAGAAACCTTTGAAACCGTGGCATCATCCAGCATGCCCTGCAGATCTGTATCCAGTTTTAATTGTGGAAATACCTCAAAAAAGCTTTTTGCCATTTATCTATTCACTCCAATTGATGAGCTCCTGTCGCAGTGCTTCTAATAACTCTGCCTCCGGAACTTTCTTTATCACTTCGCCACGGCGGATGAGCAGACCTTCCTGTCTGCCACCGCAGATACCAAGATCCGCTTCTTTTGCTTCACCCGGTCCGTTTACCACGCAGCCCATAACGGCTACTTTTATATCCAGTGGGAACTCTGCCACCATATTTTCTACTTTATTTGCCAGACCGATCAGATCAATGCTGGTACGTCCGCAGGTCGGACATGAAACAATCTCAATACCGCCTTTGCGCAGTCCCAGTGTTTTCAGGATCAGTTTGGCAGATTTGATCTCTTCCACCGGATCTCCGGTCAGAGAAACACGGATCGTGTCACCGATTCCCTGATTTAAGATCAGTCCCAGACCGATAGAAGATTTGATGTTTCCGCTGATGATGGTTCCAGATTCTGTAATGCCCACATGCAGCGGATAATCTGTCTTTTTGGAAATCAGTTCATGTGCTTTGACACACATCATGACATCGGAAGATTTGATACTGATAACCAGATTGTCATAACCGAAATCCTCGATCATTTTTACCTTATCCAGTGCACTCTCCACGATTCCTTCTGCGGTAACACCGTGGTATTTCTCCACCAGTTCTTTTTCCAGAGAACCGCTGTTTACACCGACACGGATCGGAATATTCCGCTCTCTGGCACAGTCAACTACTGCTTTCACGCGCTCTGCAGAACCGATATTGCCCGGATTGATACGGATCTTATCTGCACCATTTTCCATCGCTGCAATGGCAAGTCTATAATCAAAATGTATGTCCGCCACAAGTGGAATATGAATCTGTTTTTTGATCTCTGCCAACGCTTTTGCCGCTTCCATATCCGGAACCGTACTGCGGATGATCTGACATCCCGCACGCTCCAGCTGCAGAATCTGAGCTACCGTTGCCTCCACATCCTGTGTCTTTGTATTTGTCATGGACTGAATCGCGATGGGATGCTTGCCACCAATGACCACATCACCGATTCGTACCTCTTTTGTACGTCTTCTCTCTGCCATTTTCTTCTCCTTTTAAAATAAGCGGATATTCCAAATCCTTTTACACTACTTGCTCATAGCTAAATAGTTGTTACTTCACAGTTTATCAGAAGAAACATTACTTTCTCTACTTCATCTCAGTAAATTCTATCGAAACGTTCTTAATTTGCCTATGGTATCAGCTTTCGGATATCATTAAACATAATCAGGATCATCAGTCCAAACAGACACAATAATCCGATAAAATGCACCATGCCTTCTTTATCTTCACTGACGCGCTTTCCACGAATCGCCTCGATCACCAGAAATACAAGACGACCACCGTCCAGTGCCGGAATCGGAAGCAAATTCATCACACCAAGGTTTGCCGACAGCAGCAACGCCAGATTCAGCAAATTCATCCAGACGTAAAATGCACCATCCGACTTGCTCATATCGTAAGTATCCCCGATGGTTTTTACAATTCCAACCGGACCGGACAGATCGTTGACACTGACCTGACGGGTCAGAAGCATTTTCAGGCTTCCCACTGTATACTGAATCCAGTATTTCACTTCATACACACTGTACTGCAGTGTCTTGATCGGACCGACTTTTGTATATTCACCGGAACCGTCAATTCCGTAACGGTAACGTCCCTGTTCCTCATCATAAGTCGGCTGCACTTCTACGATATGGCGCTCACCATTTCTCTCATAAGTAACTTCCACAGTCTCACCGGCATGAAACAGTGTATACATACTGATTTCCTTGAAAAAATGAATATGTTTATGATTCATTTTGATGATCTCATCACCTGCCTGCAATCCTGCTGTCTGAGCACCATATCCATCTTCCACCTGCGCTACAGTTGGTGTGGAGATACCGATATTTCCAAGAATGATGACTGCCAGCACAAAGGCCATGATAAAGTTAAAAATCGGTCCCGCCGCAACGACACTGATCCTCGCCCAGACAGATTTTTTCTGAAAAGACCGGTCATCATCACTCTGGCTGTCCTCGCCCTCCATCATACAGGCGCCGCCAAAAGGCAGCAGTTTAATGGAATACTTTGTCTCACCTTTTGTAAATCCCACGATGGTTGGTCCCAGTCCCAGAGAAAACTCATTGACCCGGATTCCGTTGGCTTTTGCCAGCAGGAAATGTCCCAGTTCGTGAAACAGAATAATCGCACTGAACAGTAATATCGCTATGATATACTTTATGATCACCCTACCACCTGCTTTCTATCCATTCATATACTGCTGCCTCCGTTGCCAGAATCTCTTCCACAGACGGATGTTCAATATATGTAATTTCCTCCATTGCAGATGCGATAATATCAGGAATATCAAGAAATGCGATTCTCCGCTCCAGAAACATTGCTACTGCTTTCTCATTTGCTGCATTAAATACCGTCGGAATATTTCCACCGCGGCGCATAGCCTCCAACGCAAATTTCAGTCCCTCAAAGGTATCCATATCCGGTGCTTCAAATGTCATCTGACCAAGCTTGTAAAAATCAAGGCGCATGCCGCGTAAAAATCTACGTTCCGGATAATACAGTGCATACTGGATTGGAAGTTTCATATCCGGTGTACCAAGCTGCGCAATGATCGCACCATCCTCGTACTGTACCATGGAATGGATCACGCTCTGCGGATGTACTACAACCTGAATCTGATCCAGCTCTACGTCAAACAGCCATTTTGCTTCCATTACTTCCAGACCTTTGTTTACCAATGTTGCAGAATCAATGGTAATTTTACGTCCCATCACCCAATTCGGGTGTTTCAGGGCATCCTCCAGACGCACCTGGGAAAGCTGCTCTCTGGTCATTCCACGGAACGGTCCGCCGGAAGCGGTCAATAAAATTTTGTCAATCTTGTTTCCGTGCTCTTTCTCCCCATTCAGAGACTGAAAGATTGCACTGTGTTCACTGTCTACCGGTAAAATACGAACACCACATTTTTTTGCCAGCGGCATAATAATATGTCCCGCAGTTACCAGAGTCTCCTTATTTGCCAGTGCAATGTCTTTTCCGGCTTCAATCGCTGCAATCGTCGGGCGGATGCCAAGCATGCCAACAATCGCTGTTACCAGAACTTCTGCTTTTTCTTCACAAGCCACTGCCATCAGTCCGTCCATGCCAGACAGTACCGGAATATCAAGATCACTGATACGAAGTGCCAGTTCTTTCGCTTTTTCTTCTGTCTTTACCGCTGCCAGAACCGGTTTGAATTCACGAATCTGCCGCTCCAGCAGGTCAATGTTATCGCCTGCTGATAATGCGGTTACTTTTATATCCTGTTGTGCACGCACAACTTCCAGTGTCTGGGTACCGATGGAACCGGTGGAACCCAGAATCGCTATATATTTCATTCCTCTTATTCCTTTCTCTTGAAAGTTTTAAGTTAAAATTCGCACTTCACATGCTAAAAAATGATAGTCTAAATACGCATTTTCAAATAATGTATGTGAAATGCAGCACTTTTAAATAGCAAGCTGTAACAGATTACCAGTCAGATAGAAAATGATCGGTGCAGTAAAAATGACACTGTCAAAACGATCCAGAATACCACCGTGACCCGGAATCAGTTTTCCATAATCTTTGATATCAAAGTTACGCTTGATCGCGGAAGCTGCCAGATCACCCACCATGGAGATCAGTGCGCCTGCCGCACAGATACCTGCCATCATAAAAATATATGGCACATCTACATGCATAGAACCACGGAATAAGAATCCGTAAATAAGTGTCAGTAATGCAGCTCCAACCACACCGCCGACAGCACCTTCCACTGATTTTTTCGGGCTTAACACCGGTGCCATCTTGTGTTTTCCAAAGAGCATTCCCACGCAGTATGCACAGGTATCGCAGCCCCAGGAGCACAAAAAGATCAACCATACCAGATATCTTCCGCCCTCTAAAGAACGTGTCTCATAAATGCAGGACAGCATAACTGCCACATAGAACACGCCGAAAAATGTAGCAATGATCTGGTTCGCATGAAATTTCGGATAGCCAAAAACAAACACGCACATACACACGATCAGCAATGCCATCACAAACATCATAATATCCGGGATAAAACCAAATGCTACATTCAGATAATATACAATGGCTGCCACATAGCCCACGATTCCCGGTGCACTTTTTTCAATTCCAAATACACGGTACAGCTCAAACAGTCCGATCAGGGAGATAATTCCCAGTACGGTCAGAAGCAGGTATCCTCCGTGTATAATAAATAGCAATGCCAGCAGCACCAGAACGATACCACTCAACAGTCTTGTCTTAAACATATTTTTTCCTCTCTTACATTCAGGTATTTCTTTAAAAATCCCTTTTTATCATCAACCACATATGCAAAACTTATGCTAACCCAAGTTATACACAAGCTTTCATTTCAAGAATGCTCCGGCATTCTTGTTGCGAGGTGCGCGTCATGCAATTGCATGACATACTTCAACTGCGCACCTCTGTAATCCTGCCGGAGGCTATATCAGATGGGGGATTGGCTCCCATCTGATATATTCGGCTCAAATTCCGTTACGCCTTTACCTTACCATAACGACGGTCACGGCTTGTATAAGCCTCAATCGCTTTCACCAGCTCTGCTTTATTGAACTCCGGCCATGGAGTATCCGTAAAATAAAACTCACTGTATGCATGCTGCCACATCAGATAATTAGACAGTCTCTGCTCTCCGCTGGTACGGATCATCAGATCCGGATCCGGGATTCCTGCAGTATCCAGATAATCTGAAAAATGTGCTTCATCCACTTCCTCCAGTGTGATTTTTCCTTCTTTATAATCCTGCATCATCTGGCGCATGCCGCGCAGCATCTCATCCCTGCTGCCGTAATTAATCGCAATCTGAAACTGCAGACCAGTATTTTTTGCGGTGTCAGTTTCCAGTGTGCGGATACTTTCCTGCAGATCTTCTGCCAGACCGGTCTTGTCTCCGATCACGCGCACTCTGGTGTTATTTTTCATCGCTTTTGTATAGCAGATTTTGATATATTTACGGAATAAAAACATTAATGTCTTTACTTCTGATTCCGGGCGGCTCCAGTTTTCTGTGGAAAATGCATATACTGTCAGATATTTGATACCAAGTGCATCTGCATCCTCACAGATATCCATGATCACATCTGCGCCTTTGGAGTGTCCGTAAGTACGCGGCATCCCCTTTGATTTCGCCCAACGACCGTTTCCATCCATGATAATGGAGACATGGGTCGGTATCTTCAACTGTGAAAGTTCCATATTTTTCCCCTTTCTCAGAAAAGGACATAGCCTGCGCCATGTCCCCATCTTTCTTATCTTTCCGATTTTTCAGATCAGTCAATGCCATTCATCTGTGTTCGATTCGATTATGAATTTCTATGAATTGACATCAGCAAAATACTGTATTTTGCTATTATACTGTCATGATCTCTTTTGTTTTTTCTGCAACTGCAGCGTCAACATCAGCAATGTATTTGTCTGTCAGTTTCTGAACCTGAGTCTCCAGATCTTTGATCTCGTCCTCAGATACATCGCCTGCTTTACCAATTTTCTTTAAAGCATCGTTTGCATCACGACGGATGTTACGAACAGCAACTTTGGCAGCCTCGCCTTTTTTCTTTACATCTTTGGCAAGATCTTTACGTCTCTCCTCTGTCAGCTCCGGGAATACCAGACGAATACATTTTCCATCGTTTGTCGGATTGATTCCAAGATCGGATGTCATGATTGCTTTCTCGATTGCTTTTACCATGGATGCCTCCCAAGGCTGGATCATGATCATACGTGCTTCCGGAACAGATACGTTTGCAACCTGCTGGATTGCTGTCGGTGCGCCATAATAATCTACGCGGATCTGATCCAGTACATGCGGATTTGCACGACCTGCACGGATGGATGTGTACTCCTCCAGTAAGTTGTTGTAAGATTTCTGCATCTTTGTCTCATAAGGTTTGATTGTCTCGTTTGCCATATTTTAATCCTCCAAATATTTTCTTTTTACCTTCTGATATTACTTATCTTATATGGATTATACGGTTACTTTCGTTCCGTTAAAATCGCCGCTGATTGCTTTTACAATGCTGTTCTCCTCGTTTAATCCAAATACATACATCGGCATTTTATTTTCCATGCTCAGGATGGATGCCGTCAGATCAACAACTGCCAGCTGTTTGTCGATAACTTCCTGAATGCTTACCTCATCGTAACGTTTTGCATCCGGATTTGTCTTCGGATCACTGTCATATACACCATCGATTGCTTTTGCAAGCAGGATAACGTCTGCCTCGATCTCGATGGCACGCAGAACAGTTGCTGTATCTGTGGAGAAATACGGATGACCGGTTCCACCTGCGAAAAATACAACCATTCCTTTTTCAAAATATTTGTTTGCACGGTCTTTGGAAAACAGTTTTGTAAAGGAACCGCACTCGAACGGTGTCAGTACGTTTGTCTTCATTCCTACGGAACGGAAGATCTCAGATACATAAATGCAGTTCATAACAGTTGCAAGCATACCAATCTGATCTGCTTTTGTACGGTCGATGGTCTCGCTGGTACGTCCTCTCCAGAAGTTTCCTCCGCCGATTACGATACCGACTTCAATTCCCTGATCTACTAACTGTTTTACCTGATTTGCAACAACGGTAACGGTTGCCTCATCAAAACCAAATTTTTTATCTCCTGCCAGCGCTTCTCCGCTCAGCTTCAGTAAAACTCTCTTCATAAGAATTCTGTCCTTTCTTTTTATTTACTTTCATTATTTTGTGATCACATCACGCTATAATTTCGCTCTTTATCAATCACATTGCTATGTTGACTCACTTAAATGCATTCTCTCATAAATAACATTCATCACTTGTCAATCATACCAACCCATTGACTCATTTGAAATTATTATACCATACCTTTACATATTATGGTAGCGAAAATTACTCGCAGTAAACACCGCCGCATCTTTCAATACATGCCTTTGCCACTACGTTCATGGCATCAATATAAAAGTCCGGATTCAGGCTGTAATTGACATTTAATACAGATAACTCTGTACATGCAAGAATCACTGCATCACAGCCCTGTCCACGCAGTTCATGCACCACGTTCATAAACTGATGACGGTCACCTTTCTCACCACGTTTGATCTGCTCATAGATCAGAGACATAACATCTTTCTGACGTTCTTCTGACGGATATACCACTTCAATGCCATATTTTTCCAGTGCTTTTTTGTACATACCGCCCTTGACCGTTCCATCTGTCGCCATAACACCGACTTTCTTTCTGCCCCGCTCAGATGCGTAACGTGCAGTCTCTTCGATCATGTTGATGAATTTTCCGTTTGTCAGTTCCTGCAGACGGTCTGCAAAATAATGACAGGTGTTACATGGAATTGCAAAATATTCACATCCAAGCTGCTCCATACCGCGGATATCTTTTGCAATAATGTCCCACAGATAATCCTGCTTTCCACACAAAATGCATTCCGTACGATCCGGAATCGACGCATGATTATAAATGAGAATGTCCAGATGCTCACGGTCATTGTTTACCGAAGTATTATCGATAATCTTTTTATAAAAAAGCACCGTAGCTTCTGATCCCATTCCTCCTAAAATTCCTAATTTCTTTTTTTCCATATGCTTATGGTTTCCTTTCCTTATGCTTATGGTTCCTTTTCTTTATAAAAGGTAATATTTTTCTTGCAAAAATGTATCATAACACACTTTTCCGCTTTCGACTATATCAAATCTGTTTTTTAGTGTCAACTACATGCGTTTTCTGACGAACTATAACATAATTTTTTCCGGGAAATGAACTTGTATAAATGACGCATCTGGTATAAAATAGTGCAGGAATCACAATAGAAATAATTGGAGGATTATAGATATGGAATTTAAAAAACAGCCCTTCATACCAATGCTTTTTGGCGGCGACATCAATACATACAGTGTTGCCCGTGCATTTTATGAAGAATATCAGGTAAAAACCTATGTATTTGGAAAGTTTCCAAGCGGTCCAAGTTACAACAGTAATATTATTGAATACCATGCAAATTTAAAAATTGATACAGACGAAGTATTTATGCAGACCGTCCGCGATTTTGCCGCTGCACACGCAGACAAAACCGTCCTTACCATCGGTTGCGGCGATTCCTATGTAGCACTGTGCAGCCGTCATAAAGATGAGATGCCGGAAAATGTCATTGCTCCATACATCGATTTTGAGCTGATGGACAGACTGCAGCAGAAAGAACTGTTCTACCGTCTCTGCCGTGAACACGATATTGATTTTCCGGATACTCTTGTATTCCGTCACGGCATGGATCTGGATTTTGAACTGCCGTTCTCTTTCCCGGTCATTTTAAAACCGTCCAACTCCGTTATGTATTGGGAGCATGAATTCCCGACACAGGAAAAAGTATACAAAATTGATAACGACAAAAAATTAAAAGACACGATCCGTCAGATCTACGATGCAGGATACACCGATTCCCTCATCATTCAGGATACTATTCCTGGAAATGACGAATTCATGCGTGTACTGACCTGCTTCTCCGGAAAAGACAAAAAAGTAAAAATGATGTGTCTCGGACACGTTCTCTTAGAGGAACATACACCACACGGTTCCGGTAACCATGCCGTGATCATCACAGAACCGCAGGAAGAACTGATGACAAAGGTTAAAAACCTGTTAGAGACTATCGGTTATGTCGGATTTTCAAATTTTGATATCAAATACGATATCCGTGACAACCGCTACAAATTCTTTGAGATCAACACCCGTCAGGGACGTTCCAACTACTATGTGACAGGTTCCGGTTTCAACGTAGCCCGTTATTTTGTCGAAGAGTTTGTATACAACAAAGACATTCCGTTTAAAATTGCAAAAGACGAACACCTCTGGATGGTTGTACCGAAAGCAGTTGCCCGCAAATATGTACATCAACCGGAAAACAAAGAAAAATTAAACCGTCTGATCCGGGAAGGAAAAGTTGTAAATCCAGTATTTATGAAAGGCGATTTCAACTTTAACCGCTGGCTGCGTATGGTCAAGAACCACTTCAGCCACTTCCGCAAATTTAAAACATACTACCACTAAAAGCAGAGAGGAATACTTATGATTACTTATACACAGCAGGATTATCTGAATACCCTGACAGACGCCGGTCTTGTGACAGACAGCAATCTGTATGGTCATGCCGCTGATTCCGTTCAGGGATTAACTTACAATTCCAAAGAAGCGGCATCCGGAACCTTATTTGTCTGTAAAGGAGCCGCTTTCCGTCCGGAATATCTGGCAGACGCGGTTTCCCACGGCGCCACTTTATATGTCAGCGAACAGAAATTTGATCTGAATACAGAAGTTCCATACATTTTAGTTTCTGATGTCAGAAAAGCAATGCCGTACCTTGGCAAACTTTTTTATAACGATCCGTCCAAAGATCTGAACCTGATCGGTGTCGGCGGAACCAAGGGAAAATCTACCACCGCTTACTATGTAAAAGCCATCGTGGATGACTATATGGCAAGCCTTGGCAAAAAAGAGAGCGCTGTCATCTCTTCCATCGATGTTTATGACGGTATAACAAAAGTGGAATCCCACATCACCACTCCGGAAAATATCGAACTGATGCAGCATTTCCGCAATGCCGTAGATTCCGGGATTGATTTCCTTGAAATGGAAGTATCCAGTCAGGCTTTAAAATATGGTCGTGTGGAGCAGATCATGTTTGACGCTGCCATCTTCCTGAACATTTCTGAGGATCATATCAGTCCGATCGAACATCCGGATTTTGAAGATTACTTCTCTTCCAAGTTAAAAATGTTCGCACAGACAAAGAATGCGCTGATCAATACAAACTCTGATTATTTTGAGCGTGTTGCAGAAGCTGCAAAAGCAGCTCCAAATGTAATTACCTTCGGTACAAACGAAGGCAGTGACATTTACGGATATGATATTGAAAAAGTAGACCATGAAATCCACTTCCGTGTAAAATGTGACCGCTTCGATGAGACTTTTGCACTGACCATGCCGGGACTCTTTAATGTAGAAAATGCTTTAGCTGCCATCGCTGCCGCTTATGTATTCAACATTCCGGTTGAGTTTATGAAATCCGGTCTGTACCGTGCACGTTCCTCAGGAAGAATGGAAACTTATATGTCTGCAGACAAGAATATCATCGCCGTTGTTGACTATGCACACAACAAATTAAGCTTTGACAAACTCTTCTCTTCCACCAGAAAAGAGTATCCAGATTACGATATCATTTCCATTTTCGGCTGCCCGGGTAAAAAAGCATTTATCCGCCGCCGTGACCTTGGAACCATCGCCGGTATGTACTCTAAAAAAGTATATCTGGTTGCTGAGGATCCGGGTGCGGAACCGGTAGAACAGATTTCCAAAGACATTGCGCAGTATGTAGAGGCACAGCATTGTCCGTATGAAATGATCGAAGATCGTGGAGAAGCTATCCACAAAGCGATCATGGAAGCCGAAGGAAAAACCATTCTACTGATCACAGGAAAAGGAAATGAAACCCGTCAGAAATATGGCACCGAATATCTGGATTGCCCATCTGATGTGGAATATACGAAAAAATACTTGGCTGAGTACGATGCTGCTCACTAAGTTTTTTACTGACAATAACTGAATAACAAACAGGTAGTGTAAATAATTCAAGTCGAACGCACGTGAGACTTGGTGCGTGATTCTGGTCAGCGAAAGCTGACATATTCTTCTCAGAATCACTGCACATCCCCGCGGAGCGTTTATCTCAGTCGGAGATTGTACTCCCACTGAGAAAGACTTGTTATTACTCACCACTTGCAGAAGTGGGAGTCTTCTCGACTGAGATAAAATGTATCACTTTACAAATACTTCCTGTTTGTAGAATAGCAAAAAAGCAATTGATAAAGACTGTTATACTAACAATCTTACCAATTGCTTTTTTGTTAACTGATTATCTCAGGATTTCTATCACTTTTGTTATTCAGCATCAGAAGATGCTCCATCTTGTGTATCTGAATCTGTCGTAGATGTCGGATAATAGATATAATTACATTTCAGTACTTCACTTGACAATCCATTATCATCAATTGCAACCAGGGACAGTATATTATTTCCTTCCGGAATATCAAGTGCATCACGATATACAGAAGAATTACTGGTCGGTGTGCTGCCATCCCAGGTATAATATACTGTTGTTCCGGATGGAACTGTCACATGTACCGATTTCTGTTCATAATAGGTTCCTCCATCCGGATAAACAGATGGCATATCCGGCGCATCCAGTTCAATATTATACTCTGCGGATACCGGTTCACTGTATTTGCCATTTTTGTCCATGGCAATTGCAGTAAGTGTTGTCTTACCCTGCTCCTCAATCTGAATCGGATCCTCATACTTCTTATCCGCATCAGTCGGAACGCTTCCATCCAACGTATAATAGATATCGATTCCTTTGCCATCTACAGAAAGCGTCACTTCCAGAAATTCATTATAGTTGCCGCCCTCTTTATCTATTTCCGGAGCAGCAAGTAAATACTGGTCAAACAGAGACAGAATCTTGCTGTCTGTCACCTTACTCTTTAATGCCAGAATCTGATCATAAGAATTATTGCTGTCATACAGGCTCAGTAACTGTTCATAAGCTTTTTTGCAGCTTGGGTTCTGATCAATCACCCACAGCAAAACCGTTTCCGCCTTTGCATCCTGTTTCATCAGGACATAAATCTGACCTTCCAGAACCAATGCATCTTCATTTTCAGAATCCAGCTGCAGTACATATTCTGCATACTGAAGCGCACTGGTATAATTTTTCTGATCCAATGCTTCTGTTGCCTTTTTCAGCTGGTAACTTACAGAATTGCTGTGATTATACTGCATCACACCAAAGGCAACTGCCAGCGCCGCAATCAAAAGTACCACCAGGATTACCAATGTCTTTCTGGCTTTTTTTCGTTTCTTTTCCAACATTCGCTTCTTCTTTTTCTTTGAAGAATCAGATGCGGTCTTTGTACCATGCGGTTTCTGATCCGTCTTTTCTGCCGCTTTTTCTATACTTACCAGCGTTTCTGTCTGACTGCCACTCTTTTCTTCCTCTTCCAGCATGGAACGAAGCAGATCATCTTCCAATATATTAATTTCTGTTACAATCTGTGCTTCCTGCCCGCAATTGGAACAATACACACATCCCGGGCGAATTTCTGCACCACACTTCGCACATTTCATGTTCTGTCCTCTTAGCGCATCGTCTCTACACAATTATTCATCAGCATTGCGATCGTCATCGGTCCAACACCACCTGGTACCGGTGTAATCGCACTTGCAAGCGGCTCCACAACATCAAAATCCACGTCTCCGCATAATTTCTTACCTTCCAGACGGTGGATTCCAACATCAATTACAACCGCACCCTCTTTTACATATTCTTCTGTGATAAATTTCGGTTTTCCGATGGCAACGATCAGGATATCTGCCTGTTTACACAATTCTTTCAGATTCTTTGTTCTGGAATGTGCAACGGTAACTGTTGCATTTTCACGAAGCATCAGCATTGCCATTGGTTTACCAACGATGTTACTTCTGCCTACGATCACACAGTTTTTTCCTTCCATTTCCACACCGGAACGTTTCAGCAGCTGAATGACGCCCGCAGGTGTACATGGTAAAAATCCTTTACTTCCGATCATCAGTGCTCCTGCGCTCTGCGGATGAAATCCATCTACATCTTTGGATGGATCGATGGCAAGAATTACCTTCTCCTCATCAATATGAGCCGGAAGCGGAAGCTGTACCAGAATTCCGTGTACTTCTTCCTTCTGATTCAATTCCTGAATCAAAGCAAGCAGTTCTTCTTCGGTGGTCTCCTCCGGTAATTCATAAGATTCTGATCCAATTCCGATATATGCACATGCATTTTTCTTATTGCGTACATATACGCTGGATGCCGGATCTCCGCCAACCTGAATAACTGCCAGGGAAGCTGTCTTTCCCTGCTGTGCCAGATCTGCCACTTCTGCTTTTAATTCGTCTTTTATCTCCTGAGAAATTCTTTTCCCATCAACCAATTTTGCCATTCTGCTATGTTGCCTCCAAATCACTTTTATTACATCTATCTTCCGTTGATTCTCACAGTTTGAATCGTTCGTTCCAATCCAAACTGTGAGAACGTTACAAATTCATTTAGAATAAACCAGTGATCACGCCGTCTGCGTTTACATTGATATTATTTGCTGCCGGTACTTTTGGTAATCCAGGCATTGTCATGATCGCACCTGTCACTACAACCACAAATCCTGCACCAGCATTTGCGTATACTTCACGGACATTAATGGTAAATCCGCTCGGGCGACCAAGTTTGTGCTGGTCATCAGACAGAGAGTACTGTGTCTTAGCCATGCATACCGGGAAATCTCCCATACCAAGGTCTTCGATTCGTTTTAATTCTTTATTTGCTGCATTCGAATAAGTTACGCCATCTGCACCGTAAATTTCTTTTGCAATTGTTTCAATCTTCTCTTTCAGAGATAATTTATCATCATATAATACTTTGAAGTTGCTCTCTTTGTTTTCAAGAGCATCCAGTACTTTCTCTGCCAGAGCGATTCCGCCCTCGCCGCCTTTCTCCCATACTTCGGAGAGTGCGAACTCACAACCACGCTCTTTGCAGAACTGCTCGATATAATCAAGTTCTGCCTGTGTATCTGTTGCAAATGCATTTAATGTTACAACAACCGGAACTCCGAATTTCTGAAGGTTCTCGATGTGTTTCTCAAGGTTTACGATACCTGCTTTTACTGCCTCCAGATTCTCCTGTGCCAGATCTGCTTTTGCCACACCGCCATTGTATTTTAATGCACGAACCGTTGCAACCAGAACAACTGCATCCGGTTTCAGTCCTGCCATACGGCATTTGATATCAAAGAATTTCTCTGCACCAAGGTCTGCACCGAAACCTGCTTCTGTGATGGTAATGTCTGCCAGTTTCATTGCTGTCTTTGTAGCACGTACACTGTTGCATCCATGTGCGATATTCGCGAATGGTCCACCGTGTACGATGGCCGGTGTATGCTCCAGAGTCTGAACAAGGTTCGGTTTCAAGGCATCCTTTAACAGAGCTGCCATAGCACCTGTTGCATGCAGATCATCTGCTGTTACCGGTTTTCCTTCAAAAGAATATGCAACGATCATACGGCCAAGTCTGCGTTTCAAATCTTCCATATCATCTGCCAGACATAAAACTGCCATGATCTCAGATGCTACTGTGATAACAAAATGATCTTCTCTTACCATTCCGTCCATTTTGCTTCCAAGTCCGACAACGATGTTACGAAGTACACGATCGTTCATATCCAGACAACGTTTCCATACCACCTGACGCGGATCAATGCCAAGCTGATTTCCCTGCTGAATATGGTTATCCAGCATTGCTGCCAGAAGGTTATTTGCAGATGTGATAGCATGAAAATCTCCTGTAAAATGAAGGTTCAGATCTTCCATCGGTACAACCTGTGAATATCCACCACCTGCTGCTCCACCTTTAATACCAAAACATGGTCCAAGGGACGGCTCACGCAATGCAAGGATTGCTTTTTTTCCCATTTTACAAAAAGCCTGTGCCAGACCAATACTTGTGGTTGTTTTTCCTTCTCCTGCCGGTGTCGGATTGATTGCTGTCATCAGCACCAGTTTTCCGTCCGGACGATCCTGTACTCTTTTGATGAGATCATCACTTAATTTTGCTTTGTACTTTCCGTACAGTTCCAGATCATCCTCGCCGATTCCGATCTGCTCAGCCACCTTCCCGATTGGCTCCATCACTGCTTCCTGTGCAATTTCAATATCTGTTTTCATTGGTATACCTCCTACTAATTTATAATTGAACAAAATGTTCCAAACAACTTTAACTCTAAAATATATACTAGATTCAAACACACTTTAGGCATCACTTCCACTGAGTACCTGCTGAAATTCTTCCAGACTCATCAGTACTCGCCGCGGTTTGGTTCCCTCTTCCGGTCCGACGACACCAGCTTCTTCCAGCTGATCCATAATACGCGCTGCACGGTTAAATCCAATCTTGAACATACGTTGCAGCATACCAATGGAACCTTTTTCTTTTTCTATGATAAACTTTCCGGCATCTGCAAAGTACGCATCCCTGTCATCTGCCGTATTCGTAAATCCACTGCCATTTCCAATGCTGCTCTCGGAAGTATTTACTTTTTCCTCGACTTCTGCATTATAAGCTACTTGACCATTTTTTTCAATAATATATTCTACCACATCCGACACTTCTTTGTCCGTGACAAAAGCTCCCTGTACACGCAATGGCTTCTGATAGTTCTGCGGATAAAACAACATATCACCTTTTCCAAGCAGTTTTTCCGCACCGTTCATATCCAGAATGGTTCTGGAATCCACACCAGAAGTTACGGCAAATGCAATACGGGACGGCATATTTGCCTTGATCAGGCCGGTAATAACGTTTACAGACGGACGCTGTGTAGCAATGACCAGATGCATGCCCGCTGCACGGGCAAGCTGTGCCAGACGACAGATCGCATCCTCAACATCATTGGAAGCTACCATCATCAGATCTGCCAGCTCGTCTACGATAATGACGATCTGTGGCATTTTCTTCGGTTTGTCCTCTCCCGGAAGATCCTGAATGGACTCTACCTTCTTATTATAACCTTTCATATCTCGGACACCGTACTTCTGGAAGGTCTGATAACGTTCCATCATTTCAGAAACTGCCCAGTGAAGCGCACCGGCTGCTTTCTTCGGATCCGTTACAACCGGAATCAACAGATGCGGTATTCCATTGTACACGCTCAGCTCTACTACTTTCGGATCGATCATGATCAGTTTTACTTCGTCCGGTTTTGCTTTGTACAAAATACTCATAATGATCGTATTGATACATACAGATTTACCGGAACCGGTAGCACCTGCGATCAGCAAATGCGGCATCTTGGCAATATCTGCCACAATGACATGACCTGCGATATCTTTTCCTGTACAGAATGAGATCTTCGATGCATGATCCTGAAACTCTCTGGATTCTACCAGATCACGGAACGGGATTGTCACATTTTCTTTGTTCGGCACTTCGATACCGATGGCTGATTTTCCCGGAATCGGTGCTTCAAAACGAATATCCGGAACTGCCAGGTTCAATTTGATATCATCTGCCAGTCCAAGGATCTTACTTACCTTTACCCCCATCTCCGGCTGAATCTCATACTGTGTGACGGTTGGTCCGCAGACTACGTTAGTCACACGCGCGTTTACGCCAAAATTTGTCAGTGTCATCTGAAGTTTTGCAGACATTTCCTGCAAATGCTGTCTGGAATCTCCCGTCTGATTCGGATCACCTTTCTGTAAAAGGGAAACATCCGGGAATACATATGCCCGCGCATGTTCCTCCCCCGCATGTTCTGCGATCTCCTCACGCACATCGGCAACTTCCTGTTCCACCTGCTCAGCAGACTGTTTCGGCTGACCACCGTGATGCGACCTTTTCTTTAACTCCGGTTCCGGCTGTGAGATTCCTGCCCCTTCTAAGCCGGCTGTATCCTGCATCGGAGTCTTCGGCTGCGCCGTTTCTCTGACCGGTTTCTTCGTCTCCGGATAAGGATTCTGCTCCCCGGATAAATGAATCTCCGGCTGCGGATGCTGCGCCCAAAAGTCATCCGACTGCACCTGTGTGATATCCTCCGGCTCCGTCACCGGCATCTGCACCGTTGCAGCTGTTTTTCGTTTCTTAGCCGCACCTGCCGTCGGCTCACTTCCGGCAAGCACATCTTCTCTGATCGGATCCTGCGGATTCAAAGATAATTCACTCATATTCTCCGTCACTTTTTCTTCTTTTCGTGGACGGATCTTTGTGTCCAATGCCACACCGCTGACTTTCCGATTCATACGACGTTCTTTTTTTCTATCATTTCCTGTCATCTGCTCGCGCTGAGACTGACGCTCACGGTTTCGTTCCTGCGCTGCCGCTCTTCTGCGCGCTGCATCCGAACGTGCAGACTCATAGACATGCTTACTGCCTTTTGATACGCCCTTAAAGAAGGATTTTTCTGTCAAAAGCACTACTGCGATCACCATAATCAAGATATCCAGCAGTACCGCTCCCATCATGCCAAAACATTTTGAAAATCCAATCCCGATCAGTCCTCCGACCAGTCCTCCTCCTGTCTTTGAGGAAGCACACTCTGTGTACAATTGTGTCACCTTTCCCGGCACCTGATCCCACCAGCAGACAATATGTGCAAAAACGCACAAAAAAACAAACAGCAGGATTCCTGCCGTCGCTTTCATGATTGCTCTCCCGGAATATGTATATCCAGTTCGTGTCCGCTGTTGGTTTGATACCATAAATGCCGGGATCAGAAATACCGGGATCGGAAAAATATAAGCCAGCACACCAAACATTCCAAAGGAAAATTTACTCAGTGCATTTCCCACAATTCCGCCTTTTCCAATATTTCCGATAAAAAGGAGAATTGCAAATGCCAGAAATGCAAAAAGCAGCAATTCTGCACGCCATGTAAATGTCGGTGCAGAACTGCTTTTTCCTCTTCCGTTTGCAGAACTTTTTCTGCCGGAAGTCTTCTTTCCGGATGTTTTCTTTCTGGTAGATGTCGTTCTTTTCTGAGTTGCCATATAACACCTTTCTCTATCTGTTCCTCAACCTTATGTGGTAACAAAATAACCAATGATCGACACGATACCAACGATCAGACAGTAGATTGAGAAAAACTTAAACTTTCTTTTTTTCACAATGACAAGCATTGTTTTGATACAAATATAACCAACTACGGCTGCGACTGCCATACCAATTGCATAATGAATCAGGTCAGTACGCATCAGTGCTTCGCTACCGATATCCTTTAACTGTAATACCATTGCTCCAAGAATTGCCGGGATTGACATGATAAAGGAATATTTTACTGCAAATCTACGATCCAGACCGTTCAGCACACAGGCTGTGATCGTAGTTCCGGAACGGGAAAGTCCCGGTAATGTTGCAACGCCCTGACAGATACCGATAATAAATGCGTTGGCATAACTGGTCTGTTTTGGTTTCTTGTGCCCTTCCGGTATCCGGTCACAGACAAACAGCAGCGCTGCCGTAATGATCAGACAGATTCCCGGAACGATCAGCACCTCGGAAGCCGCCGTAACAAGATCCGCTCCCACATAGCCGATAATGCCCGTCGGTATCGTAGAGACGATCACAAGCATGACCATTTTGCGGTAACTGTTATATATCACATGGCGGTATGCGCCGTCTTTTCCTCTCCGTTTCTGCATCCAGGTCACCAGATTATAGCCACCGTCAATCAGCATGCCGATAAACTCGATCACCAGTCGAATGATATCTTTGTAATACACAATGCAGATTGCCACCAAGGTTCCCACATGGAGCATAACATCAAACAGCAGACCTGTCTCTGTATTAACATCAAATAATATTTTAAAAAGCGCCAGATGACCAGAGCTGCTGACCGGCAGAAATTCTGTCAGTCCCTGGATCAGTCCCATCAGTATGGATTGTAACAATGACATTGCACACGCCCTCATCTTTCGTATCAGTATCACAGGTTCTTTTTCCTGCGCCTGTATATCATATCATACTTTCCAAAAGATGTCATCTGTGTTTTTTATTTTTCCGAACATATATTCTATTACACTTATATCCGCTCATCGTTGATCATAAAATGCAGGCGGCGCACAGCATCATTGATTCCGCCCACTTCGTTAATAATGCCTTCTTCTACTGCCTGATGCCCCACCAGTATCGTCCCCAGATCCTTTGTCAGCATGCTTGTATTCAGCATCAGTTCCTCGATCCGCTCCTGTTTCACCATACAATGAGACGCGATAAATCCGGTAATACGATCCTGCATCTGTTGAAAATACTCATACGTCTGTGGTGCACCGATCACCGTTCCGCTCATCCGTACCGGATGGATCACCATGGTTCCCGTTGGCACAATATAGGAATAATCGGCTGCCACTGCCAGCGGCACGCCGATGGAATGACTGCCGCCAAGCACCAGCGAAACCACCGGTTTGCTTAAAGATGCGATCATCTCTGCAATCGCCAGTCCTGACTCAACATCACCGCCTACCGTATTCAAAAGCACCAGCAAACCATCCACGGTTCGGTCATCTTCTGCCTCTGCCAGCTTTGGCAGTACATGCTCATATTTCGTTGTTTTTGTATTTGACGCCAGACATTCATGTCCTTCCACTTCTCCGATAATGGAAAGCAGCTGAATGTTATGCTGCTGGCGGTTTTCGTTTAACTCTATCTGTCCATACTCTTTAATTTCTTCATTTTCCAGGGCTTTTTTCTCTGCCATCACACAATTCCTCCATTTTCCATATAGATATAAAATCCAGTTCTCATCTAATTTATTTCTTTGAGTATGTGTGATTTCAAAAAAAATATGCTCACACAGAGCCGTTCTGCATGAGCATATCTGAATTTTCATATGTTATTTTCATAATTTTTCAATCGCAATATTTCCGGCAAATACAATGTTTCTGTAAAAATCCGAAATATCACGTTTCCACCATAGGAATCAGAACAAATCTTATCCGATCAGATAATTGTACAGTCCCTCGTAACGTCCGGCAGATACTCTCCAGGAGAAGTCTTTTGCCATACCGCGGTCTACGATCTGATTCCACTGACGTTTCCGTTCAAAGAAGATCGTCTTGGAGTAATTGATGACATTGAGCATATCTTCGCCGTTATAATTTGTGAAGGAGAATCCTGTACCGGTATTCTCATACTCGTTATAAGGCTCTACGGTATCTTTCAGTCCACCGGTCTCACGTACGATCGGCACGGTTCCATAACGGAATGCCATCATCTGTGTCAGACCACATGGTTCGAATCTGGACGGCATCAGGAATGCATCTGCAGACGCGTACAATTTCTGAGCCAGATCAGAATCATAGCAGATATTTGCTGAAACGCGGTCACCGTATTTCCATGCAAAATGGCGGAACATATTTTCATAACGCTCCTCACCGGTTCCGATCACAACAAACTGAGTATTGTCATCCAGAATCCGTTCAAATACATAGTCAACCAGATCCAGACCTTTCTGATCTGTCAGACGGGAAATCAGTCCGATCATATATTTCTTCTTATCTACGGTCAGACCAAGCATTTCCTGTAATTTCACTTTATTTTCTACTTTTTTCTTGCGGAAGTTGTCACGGTTATAATTTACAAACAGCTTTGGATCCGTCTCCGGGTTGTAAATATCGTAATCAATACCGTTTACGATTCCCTGCATATCAAAATGACGTGCGGAGAGCAGTCCGTCCAGTCCTTCTCCATAATACGGTGTCTGAATCTCCTGCGCATAAGTATCGCTGACTGTGGTGATATAATCGGCATATACCAGACCACCTTTTAACATATTTGCATCTTTCTGGAACTCCAGTTTATCCGGTGTAAAGAGTTCTTTCGGGAATCCGGTCAGTCCCATCATCGTTTTGACATCCCATACGCCCTGGAATTTTAGATTATGAATCGTCATAATCGCTTTCATACCCCAGAAGAACATATCTCCCTGGAATTCTGTTTTCAAAAATACCGGGATCAGACCTGCCTGCCAGTCATGGCAGTGGATAATATCCGGCTGGAAACCAATCTGTGGCAGCATAGATAATACTGCTTTATCAAAAAATGTAAATTTCTCAATGTCGTAACGGATATCACCATATGGCAGGAAGCAGTTAAAGTATTCCTGATTATCAATGAAATAATATGTGATACCATCCAGCTCGTATTTTAAAACACCCACATATTTGCTTGGAATGTAAGGACCTGTGCCCATATAAAAATGTGTTACATACTCGAATTTATTCCGGTATTTCTCCGGGATACAGGAATAGTTCGGAATGACTACACGAACATCCCATTCCTTTTTATCAAACTGTTTCGGGAGCGCTCCACATACATCTGCAAGTCCCCCGGTTTTAATAAATGGTACACACTCTGAAGCTGCAAATAAAACCTTTTTCATTCTGAACCCCCTGATTCTCATTCCGGAATGACTTCCGGTCTGCATTCAAATTTATTAAAATCATTATACCATACGAAAGCGTTCTTGTAAAAGGGCAGATGCAAAAAAGGTTACACATTTACCATTCATATGCACCAGTCGAAAAACGTTCTTTCTGACTTCTCCATAATAAGTGAACCGTAACATTCCAAAAAAGAAAGAGACGCCGGTTTCGACATCTCTCTTCATTATTTCACAATTTTCAGTTCGAACAATCGTCTGTATGATTACTCGTCCCAGTTATGATATACCTGCTGTACATCATCATCTGCATCCAGCAGATCCAAAATCTTGTTGATGCAGTACAGATCCTGCTCATCTGTCAGCTCTACATAAGTCTGAGGAATCATAGTAACCTCTGCACTTGCCATCTCAATACCAGCTTCTTCGAGAGCCTGTCTTACTTCACTGAAAGAATCCGGATCTGTGATGATCTCAAAGCTGTCCTCTTCCTCATTGAAATCCTCTGCTCCTGCGTCCAGAGCTGCCATCATCAGATCGTCTGCGTCCATATCACAGTTCTCTTTGTCAATGATGATCTGTCCTTTTTTATCAAACATGTAAGATACACAACCCGGTGTTCCTACATTTCCTTTTCCTTTTGTGAATGCATTTCTTACGTTTGCTGCTGTACGGTTCTTGTTGTCTGTCAGCGCGTCAACGATGATTGCTGTACCGTTCGGACCATATCCTTCATAAGAAACATACTCGTAATTTACGGAGTTTGCATCTCCGGCAGCTTTCTTAATACCACGGTCAATGGTATCGTTCGGCATGTTATTTGCTTTTGCTTTTGCGATTACATCACGAAGTCTGCTGTTGTTTGCCGGATCCGGACCGCCTTCTTTTACGGCAACTGCGATCTCACGTCCGATAATTGTAAAGATTTTTCCTTTTGCAGCGTCATTTTTCTCTTTTTTATGTTTAATATTTGCAAACTTTGAATGTCCTGACATATCTATCTCTCCCTATCTTTTTTCAAAACTGTCGTATATTATAACACAATCGACTTATCTTGACAAGATGTACTCTTTTGGTATTACGCCTGATGTTACTCTTTTGCTTCTTCCTGCTCCAGTTTTTTCACCCGCACCGTACGGATGACTTTATTTTCCACCAGCAAAACGTCAAACTCAAATCCAAAGGCTTCCACCCGGAATACTTCCCCGTCATTCGGGATCTTATTAATCCTTGAAACCAGGAATCCGCTCAATGTATCAAAATCTTCCGTTTCTTCCTGTGGAATCTCTAACAGTTCACAGACCTCATCAAAATCCGTCATGCCATCCACAAGATAACTTCCATCGGATTCCTCTACGATCTGCTCTTCCACGGTATCATGCTCATCAAAAATATTGCCGACGATCTCTTCCAGAATATCTTCCATGGTCACCAGACCTGCCGTCTGACCATACTCGTCTACCACGATCACCATATGGATCTTCTGGGACTGCATATTTTTGAACAGCACATCAATATTCCGTGTCTCCGGGATAAACGGAGCCGGACGGATGAGGTTATCAATGGTGGTAAGCTGTTTTTCCAGCACTGACGGTTCCTGCATCTGATTTAAAATGTCTTTGATATGTATGATACCGACAATGTTGTCAATATCATCCAGATAAACCGGATAACGTGAATACGCCATGTCACGGATCTGCACCAGCGCCTCCTGCAGCGTCTCCTGTCCATCCAGTGCCATGATCTGTTTCCGGTGAATCATAATATCTTTTGCTTCTTTCTGATCCAGCGTAAAAATGTTGTTGATCATTTCCGCTTCGCTCTCCTGAAGCACACCATGCTCATGCCCCTCATTTACCATAGACATGATTTCCTGTTCTGTCAGATCCTCTCCGCTTCCTCTGCGGCTTTTTCCAAACAGTTTTTTCAGTCCTTTGCCAAAATTATTTAACGGACTGCCATCATCCTCCATCAACTCATACTCCTTCCAAAATCGTTGTGTACTTTTTTCAGAATAGCATCTGTCTTATGATCCGTCAAGATTATGTAACCTAAAGATCCAGACTGATCTGTAATGCTCTTCCGACTTTCTTCATAATGTCACTGTCCAGATGACAGATACGGTCTTTCAACCGCGTTTTATCAATGGTTCGTAATTGTTCCAGTAAAATTACGGAATCCTTCACCATATGATATCTGGCAGCATTTAGTTCAATGTGTGTCGGCAATTTTGCCTTATTCATCCGTGATGTGATCGCCGCACAGATCACCGTTGGACTGTGGCGGTTCCCGACATCATTCTGGATGATCAGAACCGGTCGTACCCCGCCCTGTTCCGAACCGACCACCGGTCGTAAATCTGCATAATAAATATCTCCTCGTCGAATTAACATTTCATACACTCCATTTTTTAAGGTTACTGACATTCTTCCCATTTTCAGCGTGTGTATTCCTGTTATTTTTATATCAAACCAAGAAGCAGCTTCCACTTTTACAAGTGCTTACAATAAACATACTGTAATTCTGAAAAATATTTTGCAGATCAATCACCGTTCCAGATTCAAGTCGAACGCACGTGAGACTTGGTGCGTGATTCTGGTCAGCGAAAGCTGACATATTCTTCTCAGAATCACTGCACATCCCCGCGGAGCGTTTATCTCAGTCGGAGATTGTACTCCCACTGAGAAAGACTTGTTATTACTCACCACTTGCAGAAGTGGGAGTCTTCTCGACTGAGATAAACCCAGACCTTTAGTAGTAAATACGCGGGATTCGCTTGTTCAGATCACAGGCAAGCTCATAGTTAAATCTTCCAGACATATCGCCAAGCTCCTCCATCGTGATCGTCTCTGTACCATCTGTTCCGATCAATGTCACCTCATCTCCCGGTTTTACATCCGGAATTTCAGAAACATCTACCATCATCTGATCCATGCAGACTCTGCCGCAGATTGCCGCACGTTTTCCATGAATCAACACATATCCTTTGTTTGACAGGCTGCGCGGATAGCCGTCTGCATAACCAACCGGTACCGTTGCAATCTGCATCGGTTTTTCCACTTCAAATGTACCGCCATAACTGATGATCCGTCCCGGCTCCAGTTCCTTTACATGAACTACATGACTCTTTAAGGACAGTAACGGTTTTAAGTCAATATTATTTTTTTCTACTTCATCGGACGGCCACAGACCATATAAAATAATTCCTGCACGGACAATATCCTTATTATACTCCGGAAGATCCACAATTCCCGCACTGTTTGAAATATGATGAATTGGAATCTCAATCTGACGATCCTTTAACCAGGTGATCATCTGCTCATAAGTATCTGCCTGTTTCTTTGTGAAAGTTTTATCCGTCTCATCTGCTTTGGAAAAATGTGTAAAGATTCCTTCTATTATAATATTCGGCGAAGCTGCGATCTGTGCAATCTCATCAGCAGACTGTTCCGTCACCTGAAAACCGATTCTGCTCATACCGGTATCCAGTTTAATATGAATCTTACACTCTTTGTTCTGACGAACTGCTTCTTCTGACAGCTGCTTTGCCCGTTCCAGAGAAAATACTGCCGGACGGAGTCCTTCTTTTACAATCTGCTCATCGTATTCCGGGAACGTATAACCAAGGATCAGAATCGGTTTCTTGATTCCGTTGCTGTACAGTTCTTCCGCTTCCTCCGGGGTTGCCACCGCATAACCCCAGACATCCTCGCGCTGTTCCATCACTTCTGCCAGCGGTACTGCCCCATGACCATAGCCATCTGCCTTTACTACTGCAATAATCTTCGTATCACGATCAATACAGTCATGTATTGCATCTAAATTATGCTCCAATGCTTTTAAACTGATATTTGCGCATATTCTGCGATACTCTTTCATTGTTCTATTGTGTCCTCCTGTTCCTTCAACAAATCGGTAATTCCATCTACGATATCACTTGCCATCATGCTGTGTCTGCCAAGTTTCTTTGCTGCCGCATCACCTGCCAGACCATGAAGATATACACCCATAGGTGCCGCATCTTCCGGCAGCATGCCCTGTGCCAGCAATGCACCGATCACACCGCTTAACACATCTCCTGATCCTGCTGTTGCCATTCCGTCATTTCCACTCAGATTCAGGAAACAGCCACGCTTTTCTGTGGCAGTCACAGTTCTTGCATCTTTTAACACCATTACTACGTGATTTTTCTGTGCATACTGCAAAGCTGCCCCCACAAGATCTTTTGAAATTTCTGCGATAGATGTTCCGATGAGCCGGCTCATTTCGCCAAGATGCGGAGTATAAACTGCTCCGTTTTTCAAAAACTGCAGCCATTCCGGATTTTTGGAAATCAGATTCAGGGCATCTGCATCAAACAGGCACGGTTTTGTATTCTGCTCGATCACAGTTTTCACCATTTTTTCTGACAATGCAGACTGTCCGATTCCGGAACCGACTGCCACGGCATCTGCCCAGGCAAGCTGTGTTTCCACAAATTTTACCACATCTGTTGTATCATTGTAAACTGCCAGTACCGCTTCCGGTACAAGTTGCTGCAAAATTGCCCGGTTACTTTCCACCGTTGCCACCCGGACCAGACCGCATCCCATCCGGTATGCCGCCTTTGCCGCAAAAACTGCCGCACCTGCCATTCCTTCGGAACCGGCGATCAATAACAGTTTTCCGTAACTTCCTTTATTAGAGTGCGCTGTTCTTTTTGGCAGCATATCAAGATCTTCTTTTTCCAGCACATGCAATCCCGGTATAATGTCAAACAAACTTTCTGTGGTAAATCCAATATCTTCCACTTTGAGTGCGCCGGTATACTCTGCTCCCGGATATAAAAGCTGTCCCCGCTTTTCAAATCCAAAGGTCACAGTCACATCTGCCTGAAATGCCGTTCCAAGCACCTCTCCAGTGGTTGCCGATATTCCGGAAGCAATATCTACCGCAATTTTACCGGCGCCCTCGTAATACACGTTCAATTCTTTTATAATATCTGCATATTTTCCGGTTATCTCCCGGCTCAGTCCAATGCCAAAGAGCGCATCTACAATGACATCCCAGTTCTCCTGGAATGCCTCTTCGGGTGTTAAAACCGGCACATTATAATTCTTTGCGATCTTCATCTGCCGGGCTGTTTCTGTAGTCATTTTTTCAGGATTTCCGGCAAAACAGATACCCACTTCATATCCCTGCAAAGCAAGCAGACGTCCAACAGCGATACCATCACCGCCATTATTCCCCGCGCCGCATACAGTCAGAATTCTCGTATCATCATCCGGATAACGCTCCATAATTTCTTTTACCACACTTAAGGCAGCACGTTCCATTAATACCGCTGATAACATTCCCATCTTCATGGTATTTTCATCACACTGTTTCATTTCCTGACCATTTAATACATCTCTCATCGTTATATTCCCCCGGTTTGTTTTGCACAATTTACATACAAATGCGCTCTGCCCGTAGGACAAAGCGCACGTTTGCAAGGTTTCTTATTCGTTATCCTGTCTGCGGACAATGTTATAAGACAGCTGCATCAAGCTGTCAGACAAGTGAACATTTTCCACAACTACATCATCCGGAAGTTCCAGATCCAGATGTGCAAAGTTCCAGATTGCACGGATGCCAAGTTTTACCAGCTGCTCCGCTGCCTGTTCTGCCTTTTCTTTCGGAAGTGTCAATACCGCAATATCAACTCTCTGATGCTTTACAAATTCCGGAAGTTCGTCCATCATATGTATCTCAATACCACGGACTGACAAACCTGCCAGTGCCGGATTGACATCAAAAAGTCCGGTGATCATAAAGCCACGTTTCTCAAACTTCACATAATTTGCCAGCGCCTGTCCCATATTACCGGCTCCGACTACGATAATGTTGTGCTGTCGGTCAAGACCAAGGATTTTTCCAATCTCCTCATACAGATACTGCACATTATAACCGTATCCCTGCTGGCCAAAACCACCAAAATTGTTCAGATCCTGACGAATCTGAGAAGCTGTTACTTTCATTCGAACGCTCAGCTCATTGGATGAAATTCTTTCTACTCCCGCATCCAGCAATTCTCCAAGATATCTGTAATATCTTGGCATTCGACGTATGACCGCCTGCGAAATTTCCTTTTGCATCTTCCATTTACTCCTTCAACCATTTGCGTTACTACCCGCAATTATCTGTATTCATTATAAACATCTGAGATTATTTTGTCAATTTTTTATCAATCAGATGCCAGTTCTTCCCATTCTTCGTACAGCTGATCCAGTTTTTCCTGTACTTCCACCTGCTCGCTGTGCAGTTTTCCAAGTTTTGCAGAGTTGGTCGCCACTGCCGGATCCTGAAATTGTTCATCCAATTCTGTCAGTTTTTCTTCCAGAGACTCAATCTCGGCTTCAATTTTCTTCACACGGTTCTGAATTTTACGCTTTTTCGCCTGTTCTTCCTTCTGAGTCTGCCAGTCTGTCTTACCCTCGGACACTTCTTCGGTGCTTACTGCTGCTTCTGTCTCCGAAGATGCCAGATATGCCCGCTCGTTTGTCTCTTTTTTCTCCAGATAATAGTCATAATTACCGATATAATTGACCAGACTGTGCTCTGTCAGGTTCAGGATACGGGTCGCTGTCCGGTTAATAAAATAACGATCATGGGATACAAACAGCACGGTTCCCTCATAACGTTTCAGAGCAGACTCCAAAATTTCCTTAGAAGCGATATCCAAATGGTTCGTCGGCTCATCCAGGATCAGGAAGTTTGCCTCGGAGAGCATCAGTTTTGCCAGTGACAGACGGCCGCGCTCACCACCGCTCAAGTCACTGACGCGCTTGAACACATCATCCTCGGTAAACAAAAATGCTGCCAGAATATTTCGGATACGTGTCTGTGTCAGCTTCGGATAATCGTCCGCAATCTCTTCCATCAGCGTTTTTTCCATATGAAGCACCTGCTGCTCCTGATCATAATAACCGATTTTTACGTTTGTTCCCAACGTAAAAGAACCTGCATCTGCATTTACTTTTTCATTCAGGATCTTTAAAATCGTTGTCTTTCCGGTTCCGTTCTGACCGATCAGAGCCACGCGCTCACCACGTTTGATTTCAAAAGAAATATCCTGAAACAGTTTCTTATTTTCATAAGCCTTTGAAAGACCTTCCACCCGCAGCACATCGTTTCCACTGATAATGGACGGTGTCAGTGTCATATGCATCTCGGATTTTTCTTCCTGTGGTTTTTCTAAAACATCTATTTTTGCCAGCTGCTTTTCACGGCTCTCTGCACGCTTGATGGATTTCTCCCGGTTAAAGGATTTCAGTTTTTCAATAACGGCTTCCTGATGTTTGATCTCCCGCTGCTGATTATAGTAAGCACGCAACGCTTCCTCTCTTGCAAAAGCAGCTTTTGCAGCATAAGCTGTATAATTACCATCGTACACTGCAGATTTGTGCATGCTGATTTCCACAACTTTCGTTACGATTCGATCCAGAAAATAACGGTCATGGGCAACGATCACAACAGCCCCTTTGTAATTCAGCAAAAATGTCTCCAGCCACTGAATAGACTCAATATCCAAATGGTTCGTCGGCTCATCCAGCAGAATGATATCCGGATGTGTCGCCAGCAGACGCGCCAGAGATACACGGGTTTTCTGTCCACCGGACAGCTCGTTGCAGTGTTTTTCAAAATCATCCTCGGAAAATCCAAGACCTTTTAAGACACCGGAAACCTCGCTGCGATAAGAATAACCATCTCTGGCTTCGAACTCATGCAGCAGCTTATGATAATTTTCCATATAAGCTTCCATATCCTCTTTTGATACGGACTGCATTCCTTCTTCCAGCTCACGGATTTTCTGCTCCATATCGATAAGCTGACGTTTTCCTTCCAGAACTGCCTCATAGATCGTCCTCTCATCGGAGATATCCTGATGCTGCGCCAGATACCCCAGCGTTTTTCCTTTTGCAAGGGTTACGGTACCTTCATCTGCCGGCAGCTCCCCTACGATAATTTTCAACAGTGTGGATTTTCCGGCACCGTTAATTCCTACAATTGCCACTTTTTCCTGATCTTCCACATGAAAACTCACATTTCGGATCACCGGTTCCACACCAAATGATTTACTGATATTTTGACATGCTAAAATCATATGTTTCTTCCTCACCTTAAAAATGGAATCCTGCAGATCGCAGGATTCCTGTGTTTCATTTTTCTTTGAATAAATGTTCCTTCCCGTCAGATAGATTCGCTCTTTTTATCTTCATCTGATTCAGAGTCATTATTCTTGTTTGGCAAATTGCAAAATTACCGTCTAAACTAACACTGTGTTTTTCCGTACACAATTACACTTATGCGTACATTTTCTCCAGTGTCTCACGGATTGCTTTGATGAAATCAAGGCTGTTTAATACAACTGGGTTCTCTAATTCTGTAATTAATGCCAAGTCTTTTGTCATTTTACCAGATTCTATTGTATCAATACAAGCTTTTTCCAGATTATCTGCAAATTTTACTAATTCCGGCAGATTGTCAAGCTCGCCACGTTTGCGTAATGCACCGGTCCATGCAAAAATAGTTGCTACGGAGTTTGTGGATGTCTCCTCACCAGCCAGATGTTTGTAATAGTGTCTCATAACAGTTCCGTGAGCAGCTTCGTACTCGTATACGCCACTTGGGGAAACCAGTACAGAAGTCATCATAGCCAGAGATCCGCATGCAGAAGAGATCATATCACTCATAACGTCACCGTCATAGTTTTTGCATGCCCAGATAAATCCGCCCTCAGCTTTCATGACACGGGCAACAGCATCATCGATCAGTGTGTAGAAATACTCGATACCAGCTGCCTCGAATTTTTCTTTGTACTCTGCATCATAAATATCCTGGAAAATATCTTTGAATGTATGATCGTATTTTTTGGAAATCGTATCTTTTGTTGCAAACCAGAGATCCTGCTTCAAATCCAGTGCGTAGTTGAAGCAGCTTCTTGCAAAACTCTCAATGGATTTGCAGATATTATGCTGTCCCTGAACGACACCTGCACCTGTAAAGTTGTGTACAAGTTCTCTTACCTCTGTTCCGTCCTCAGCAGTATAAACCAGTTCAACTTTTCCCGGTCCCGGGATCTTCATCTCAGAAGCTTTGTATACATCGCCGTAAGCGTGACGGGCAATGGTGATCGGTTTTTTCCAGTTCTTTACGCATGGCTCAATGCCTTTTACCTTGATTGGTGTACGGAAAACTGTTCCATCAAGGATCGCACGAATGGTTCCGTTCGGACTCTTCCACATTTCTTTTAAATTATACTCTTTTACGCGGGCTGCATTTGGTGTGATAGTTGCACATTTTACAGCTACACCGTATTTCTGTGTGGCATAAGCAGAATCGAAAGTTACCTTGTCGTCTGTTTCATTTCTGTACTCCAGTCCCAGATCGTAATACTCTGTTTTCAGATCCACAAACGGAAGTAATAACTCGTCTTTGATATACTGCCAGAGGATTCTGGTCATTTCATCTCCATCCATTTCTACTAAAGGTGTAGTCATTTTAATTTTTTCCATGGTAATTATCCTCCAATCCTTAATTCCCGCTGTTCTCATTTTCTTTTCGGGATTCCTGCAGCAGATTGTCCCAGCCACAGTGATCAATATTTTCAATGGTTCTCATAATATGCTGATTTGCCAGCATCTGTGCTTTCTCCGGATCATGATCATGGATCGCCTGAGCGATCATGCGGTGCTCATCGTTTGATTTTTCGGAACGCTCTTTTGATTTCAATGTCATTTTGCGCACCCGCTGCACATAATTGTGAAAATCCGTCAGTACGTTTGCCAGTACCTTACTTCCTGACGCCTGATATAAGGTCTCATGAAACTTATTATCCAGTTCAAATACCTGCTCACTGTGCCCCTTTGACACATGAAATTCTGTCAGGTATACAATTTCTTCCAGTTCTTCAATCTGTTCCGGTGTGGCTTTTTTCGCTGCCCATTTGGCACATAAGCCTTCCATCACAGACCGTATCTCATAAATGTCATTCAGATCTTCTTTGGAAAATCCGGTGACATGCGCGCCCTTGTTCGGCGTGATCGTGACAAGTCCCTGAAGTTCCAGCTGACGCAGTGCCTCGCGCACCGGTGTCCGGCTGACCCCCAGCTCATCGCCGATGGTCTTTTCTTTCAGTTCCTCATCCACCGCATATTTTCCGGATAAAATATCTTCCTGCAGTTTATGAAATACTTTATCACTGAGCGAATGGTTATCTCCCATCCTTTTTTGCCCCCTTGTTATAAAATAATTCCCAGCTCCTTGCAGCACTCTGTAATCTTAACAACCAGCTCGTTGTCTGTCAGAACAGTTACACGTCCTTCATCATACTGTTCATCAACCCAGTCTTTCAGTTTGTGAACCAGCTCTGAGTTTTTGTCCAGATGACGCTCCTGCGGCAGTCTGTAGTAGCTGTTGATCCAGTGTGCGATTCCAGCCAGACCGGATGTATTGGAAATAGATACCAGTGCCGGTCTCTTTAAGAATTTTTCTGTATCAAAAATATTGTAAATCTCTTCGTTTTTCAACAGTCCATCTGCATGGATTCCGGCTCTTGTTACGTTGAAGTTCTTGCCGGCAAACGGTGTTCTGCTTGGAAGTGTGTAATCCAGATCTTTTTCAAAATAATCAACCAGATCTGTAATGACTGTGGTATCCATGCCGTCCAGTGTTCCTTTTAACTGCGCATACTCAAATACCATAGCCTCCAGTGGTGTATTACCGGTACGCTCTCCGATACCAAACAGAGAACAGTTGACACCACAGGCTCCATACAGCCATGCTGTGGTAGAGTTGGTAACTGCCTTGTAAAAATCGTTGTGACCATGCCACTCGATCAATTCAGACGGTACGCCCGCATGAGTTGTCAGACCATAAATGATACCCGGTACACTTCGCGGAATAACGGCACCCGGGAAGTTTACACCATATCCCATGGTATCGCAGGCACGAACTTTGATCGGAATCTTGTATTCATCCATCAGTTTCATCAGTTCCACACAGAACGGAATAACGAAGCCGTAAATATCGGATCTTGTAATATCCTCTAAGTGGCAGCGTGGGCTGATACCTGTCTCCAGGCACTCACGGATGACACTCAAATAGTGGTTCATGGCCTCACGTCTGGTCATTTTCATTTTATAAAAAATATGATAATCGGAACAGCTTACCAGAATACCGGTCTCACGCAGTCCGATGTCTTTTACTAATTCGAAATCCTGTTTACTTGCACGGATCCAGCTTGTAACCTCCGGGAACTTATATCCACGTTCCATACATTTGTAAACTGCATCACGGTCTTTTTTGCTGTACAGGAAAAACTCACTCTGACGGATAATTCCTTTCGGGCCGCCCAATTTGTGCAGATAATCATAGATCGTTACAATCTGATCGGTAGTGTACGGAGCTCTTGACTGCTGTCCGTCACGAAATGTGGTATCTGTGATCCAGATATCGTCCGGCATGTTATGCGGTACGATTCGGTCGTTGAACGCAATTTTCGGAATCTCTTCATACGGAAACAGATTTCTAAATGTATTTGGTTCATCTACATCAACCAGCTGATAAAAATGTTCTTCCAGCTGCAACAGATTGTTATGCTTATTCATTACTACTTTACGCATGTTATTCGCTCCTCACCTTATATACTCGTATACAATATATTAGATTGTATGCAATCGCTCTCATTGCATACAATAATACATTCTTGTCATCACTTTGTCAAGTTAAAGTATAAAATTTTTTCTTAATATATTCTGTTTCCTTATTTTGTTCCTATCAGAGTTTATAAAAACGGGTATGCTATATCTGCATGAATGAACAATTTTTCGAAAATTTATTTCTTTTTAAAGAAACACTGACAAGCCGCATACATACTATGAATTGTAAATAAAAATCTGGAGGCTATCAACATGAGTGATTTAGCTGCTACAAACTGTGGATGCTCTAACGACAACGGATGCGGATGCAACAACATTATCTGGATTATCTTACTTCTGTGCTGCTGCGGTGGATGCGGAAATGGCAATGGTTCCTTCTTAGGTGGAAACAGCTGCAGTGAAGCAATCTGGATCATCCTGCTTCTGTGCTGCTGTGGCGGATGCGGCGGAAACAACAACGGAAACGGCTGTGGCTGCTTCTAAGTCAAAATCAAATCTGACTACACATCATTTGTACGACAAAAAACCGGGGGCTGTGATGCCTCCGGTTTTTTCTGTCTCTTCTTATATATGAAATCATTTTTAGCTAATACTGTTAGTTTTTATTTTTCATTTGTTTTATTTATCTGCCTTCTTGTTCCGGGTGGTTGTTTCAGATTTTTTCTCTGCCACTCCATTTCTTTTTGCCGTTCCCGTTCTTCCTTTTTCCGCAGGCAGTCTTCATCTATTTCATAAACGCTTTTACCGTCATAAACTAATTTTCCCATATGCTACGTCCTCCATATTTCATCATGGATTCCCTATTATTATATGAAATAAAAGCATTTTTGCCTGCCTTATATCAAATCCAACTCCCTTTTTTTCCTTTTGCGCTATATTTTCAAATGCTTCATCATATTCCCCACAATCACAATGTCTTTTTTATTCAACATCCTTTTATGGAACGCAAATTCTTACTCATAATTGCATATTTTTTTCATACATTATAAAAAACATCAGATATGGACGTGATATTTCATATGAATGAACATGAAAACGAACATACACCACCTGTGCTGGATACATTAATTCAAAACAGACCGATTCAGATGTTAAAAGCCATTGTGCCCTACCTCTATGGTCCACAGCAGCGTATGATCTCCATGATGGTCAGAATGATTGAATTGCAGCGTACCATGCAGCTTTTTGATGCAGCCCCGGAAATGCAGGCACAGGAATTGCGAATCTGTTCCAATGAATCTTCCACAGAGCGTACCCATCAGATTTTAAACGTACTACGGGAATACTGTACACCCCAGGAACGGGATCAGATAGATATGATTTTAAATATTCTCGACATTACCTCCGTGACTGGAATTTTAAATTTGTAAAAGGAGCATTTTTCATGGATCAGAACTTTTTTTCACAAAATCCGGCATTTCAGAACATATCACCGGAAAAACTGGCATTTCTCATGAATTTCATGAATCAGGAAAAACCAAATTCTTCCAGAGATATGATGGCATTTCTTATGAATTTTGTCACAAAAGCCAAAAATCAGAATCTCTCGTTTACCACAGACGAAACCGATTTTATTATCCAACATTTACGACAAGGATTAAATCCCGCCGAACAGCAACGAATCGACCGGGTATTACAGATGCTGCGCAGGAAAAATTAAATCCAGTCATAACACCCTGCCATGCACCTCGACTAAATAATTTTTCAAAAGACTGAGCAGAATTGCTACTACTCTGCTCAGTCTCATATTCCAGAAAAATCGGATAATGGGATAACACCAAGCCTCATCCCGTTTCTAACACCTTCTTTTTGTATTTCTCGGTAATCTCATGAGTAATCTGTTCACGAGTCTTTTCACCAGATGCCATAGCCCATAAATTTTTGTAGCAATCGCGTGATAACATCATGTTTTCTACAGCCATAGTCGCTATAACCTGTTCTATCATTTTTTCCTGTTTAGGTTTTATTGTTTTGTTTGACATAATATATTTCTCCTCATAAAAAAGTACCTACCAACTCTACTTTTCTGCGCCTGTCATGATTTCCTCCAGGGTTCGTGGTGTATAATCCATATAAGACAGCATACATCCCACGTTGAATGCTCTCAAATCTTTATCATATACATGACGGCAGTCATTTTCTTTCATCTGTTTTAAACACTGCTGATAAAATTGATCTTCTGCACTCACATGTGTATGTCCATATAATAAAATTTTTCCACGCCCCATATTTTTCCATGAAAAAATCGGATAATGAGATAACACCAAGCCAAACTTTTCTTTTCCAACAGAATCATGAATCTCTTTATAATCACAAATTTCTGCAAACAGCTGTTGATAACGATAATCCGATACATCATCATGATTTCCCCTGATCAGCACCTTTCTGCCCTTCAGGCGTGCAACAAATGCAATCAGGTCTTCGTTTTTGCCCCGCATGCTCACATCACCCAAAATATACACATAATCGCCATTCATCACCCGGTCATTCCAGTTTTTCAAAATCGTATCATGCATCTGCTGCACCGACTCAAAGGGACGCTGGTCAAAATGGATCGCATTTTCATGAAACAAATGCAGATCGCTGATATAATATTTCATTTTTCTCTAACCTCTTTTCTCGCTTCTTCGATTCTGTCAAAATTTCCGTGTGTATCCCCTGTTATGTAAAAATGCAATACCCTTTCCCTCCCCCCGTGTCTCCATATATAACGAATCATACATTTTGCAAGCTGCCTGGTTTTTCTCTCAAGTTCGGTGCAGCACAAGTGATAATGTCAACTTTGTACCAGTCCTTTTCCTGCATCAATGCTGGATTAACAGTATCCGTTTTAAATACTGTAACCGAAGGAGTATAAATAATATCATCATTGTGAATTGGATTTTTTGATTTTCTATGTGGGGTATAAAAGAGATCCCATGTTTCCGGTACATTCAGACTAGAATATAATCCCGAACATCTACACAAGCATTCCTCCTGCGCAGATGCGCCTCTGGTTACACCTCCACCCGGATTCGTAGCAGATGCAAAATTAAGAACAGCAACTTTTTTTCCCCGATATGCCCCTGCTGCTTCAAAGCTTCTTTTTTTCGAAACAATTACTCTGACATTTTCTGTATATTTGCTTAGTGATGGAACCTCTACTTTATCTGTTTCTAAAATTATTTCCTGTTTCTTCGTTGAAGCTGCTACTTCCGCTCTTAAAGCTGGATTTGTTTTTACTAAATCCACAGTATCTCTAAAAATTTCTACATTTGTATCTCTTCCCATATCATTACACTCCGGCCTGTTATTTATAAATTTCTCTAAAATATGCAACGATTTTCCACAAATTCTGTTTATAAGACAAGTATACTCCAGTTTTCTCTTCTAATCATTAACCCATTGGTTTACTTTTTATTCTCCTCATTAATTATCCAACTATATCTCATCAAAATCCTCAAACATAATTCGAATCCCCATGGATTCTGTCTCCACATGATAATGTCCTGCATACCACTCTGAAAAATCCAAACGATCATAAACCGTCTGTAGCCACTCTTCTGTCCCTTTATCCACAGTAATCGGTTCCTTTCGCGGCTTGAACGCCCAGGTTGGCTCAGCCTTAATTGGAACAGTATGTGACAAAATGATGTCCATCTTCCACCCAGCTTTTTCCAGCTGTTGCTCCACAAACTGCTTAATCGTATCGTCCGGCTGTTCCGATGCAAACCACTGAAGTCCATGACTGATGCGATAATCCTTGTTTACCGTACCGGCGCCACCGATCGGCATCACAGATTTTCCGTTAAAATCATAAATCTCCCCGTCTTTTGCAAACAAAATATTCGGATATTTTTCTTCTTTGTATACAAGACCGCCATGCCATGGCACCAGTTTGTAATCCGCCGGAGATTCCCATGGCCGGCCTTCATGATTGCCGTGTATACAGAAACAGGTAATCGGTATTCTGGCAACACGTTCTTTTAGTTTTTCATCTTTCGGACTCAGCCAGTAATTAATACCAGAGTCTCCAAGGATAATCATAACATCGTCTGTCGTAGTGTGATACTCCAGGCAGAATTCTTCCACCCGGTCAAATTTTTTGTGTGTATCTCCTGTAATATAAAAATGCAAATGTTTCCCCTCCTGATTTAACCCTTTCTGGTACCCATAATAATATATTTTGATCTCATTTCTGTTTATCCTGCTTATATATATATTTATAGCATGCTCACTTTCAGGAATAATGTCAATAAAAAGAGGAACAATATCATTTGCTTTTTGATATTGTTCCTCTGTATCGTTCTTTTCTTATTGCGTTTTGCTAGAATTTCAAGCGGTGAATTGCCTGCTTTCCACTCTTCTGTGCACCGCGGGCATAGTCAAACTTCGGATAACCGAATCCCATGGCCGTTGCCACGAAGTGATCTTCCGGAATGCCAAGTTTTGCCCATACATCCGGCAGCAGTTTCATAACATTCATTGGAAAACCAAGGTACACGCAGCCAAGTCCTTTTGATTCGCATAACAGTTCAAAGTAAGCCAGAGTAATTCCCACTTCTACTGCTGCGGAGCCAAATTTCTTTGGCATATGTGGAATAATGACATGTGATGCAGAGCAGAAATAAATATCTCCGTTCATAGCCTGCGGTCCACGATCTTCCATAATTCCATAAGACTCTGCATCCCAGGAATACGGATAAATCCCCTGTTTTTTCAGATCTTCCACTCCTTCACAGATCATCTTACGCAGTTTGTCCAATTCTGCACGGTCATCAATAACGGTAAACTCCATTTTCTGCTTGTTTCCGCCAGTCGGAGTTGCCTCCACTGCCGCAAGCAGTTCATTTAAAAGTTTCGGATCGACATTTTCGTCTTTGTAATGACGGCAAGAACGGCGGCTGCAGACCAGACGCTCCAGATCTGTGGCAATCGCATCACTCGGTAACGGAAGGCTGTCTTCCGGCTTTTTACCAAGTACACTGATTGCGCCGTTCGGACAGACGGTCAGACAATGCTGACATCCCCAGCATCCGTACCAGTCCATGCTTTTTACCGGTTTCAGGCTTGGTTTTCTATGTTCATTCATTTCAATCAGCATAGACGGACAGGCAAGCTGACATAAACCACAACCCACACATTTACTCTCATCTACACGAAATTTCGTATCAATCAAACTCATTGTTCAGTACCTCCTGACATTCTTTCTGATTTTTTATTTACGTTATGAATATAATAACATTCTGCTCAGCGATATCGCAGACTATCTTTCATTTGCGTATGCAACACAGTGTTCCTTATTTCAGCATTTCCTGCACATACGCGTCACAGCGTAAGGGTAAGCAGTGTGGTTTTTACACAGCCTGACATAAAGGGACTCTGGCTATTTTTTCTCGACCAGCAATTGTTAGCGGGCGTGAAAAAATAGCCAGAGTCCCTTTTCATAACCTATCTAAAACCACACAATTACCCGAAAACGTTTTATATAATATAAAACCAGTTCTCATCCTGATCTAAATTACTGATCTCCATGGTCGTCTTTCCACCCTGCTTGAACTGCAATTCCTGTCCTTTAATGCTGACAGTCGTTCCTGCCGGAATAGATTTCGTAATAAACGCATTACCACCAATGACAGAATCTCTTCCAATAACCGTCTCACCGCCAAGAATGGAAGCCCCGGAATAAATCGTCACATTATCCTCAATGGTAGGATGACGTTTTGCATTTTTCAGCTTCTGACCACCTCTGGTAGACAGCGCGCCAAGGGTAACACCCTGATAAATTTTTACATTGTCACCAATAATCGTTGTCTCACCAACTACAATACCGGTACCATGATCGATAAAGAAATGTTTTCCGATCGTTGCACCCGGATGAATATCAATTCCGGTTATACTGTGTGCATACTCTGTCATAATACGCGGAATCAACGGCACAGAACGGATAAACAGCTCATGTGCCAGACGGTTGATGGTAATGGCAAATAATCCCGGATAAGCCAAAATGATCTCACCGTAGCTGTTTGCTGCCGGATCTCCCTCTAAGGCTGCCTGCAGATCCCCTTCCAGATATTCACGGATCTTCGGAATCTGACGCAGGAAATCTACGGTAATCTCGTAACTTTCTTTTTCAATCTGCTCCCGGCATTTTCCATCCAGCTTTGGACAGAACTTGGAAACTTTTGCAATCTGCCGGCTGAGACGATACAACACATCCTCGATCAAAGTTGATAAATGATGGTTTGCATGATAGCTTTTGTATGCACGGTCTCTGTAATAACCCGGATAAATAATTTTCATTAATTTTTCAATAATATCAATAATAACTTCTTTATTTGGCTGATCATAAAAATCTTCCATTTTATCAATGGTACGATCCAGCTCATAATCGGCAAGGATGGAATCCAGAATTTCTTTCGCTTCTCTTCCTTCCATATTTCTACTCATATCTGACATACCGTTCACCTTTTTCTTTCTCAATCAATTTATTCTCTATATTCTCGGATTAGAAATAGCTTTCTGATTTTTATATCACCTTTTTCTCGGAACTCATTTTCACGTTTTCATTATTCCTATATCCATTCCAGACAATCATTTTTATAAATCTGTTACCGGAAATCCCCACGGTCTCTGACCAGTTCATATCCGACACTTTCCACTCTGCGGCCCAAACATCCACGACATTCTGCCGCTTCTTCACCGGTACGGATCTTATTATCATACAGATCATACTGCTTGCGGTTTTTCACCGGTGACAGGTTTGGCATTACGACATTTGCGCCATGCTGCAATCCTTTCTCTCTTCCGAGTGGATCTGCTGTTCCAAGTGCCGTAGTTGCCGGAAGCAGTACATGCGGCAGCATGATACGAATCACTGACAGTAAAAATAACGTCAGCGGAACACTTCCGGACGGCTCCTCTGCAAACATAGTATCATGATGCGGAATAAACGGACCGATACCGACCATCTGCGGTTCCAGTTCTTTTAAAAATACCAGATCATCCGCAAGCGTCTCTTCGGTCTGTTCCGGCGAACCTACCATAAATCCTGCGCCAACCTGATAGCCAAGTTCTTTTAAGTCATACAGACACTGCTTGCGCACTGCCAGACTCATCTCCTCCGGATGCAGTTTTCGGTAATGTGCATCGTTTGCTGTCTCATGCCGAAGCAGATAACGATCTGCGCCCGCTTCCCGGAAACGTTTATAACTTTCATAAGATTTTTCACCGATAGACAATGTAATCGCACAATCCGGATAACCTGCATGGATTTTCTGCACGATATCCACCATACGGTCATCGTTATAATACGGATCCTCGCCACCCTGCAGAACAAAAGTACGAAATCCTAACTCGTATCCATTCTCACAACAGGCTAAAATCTCATCTTCTGTCAAACGATACCGTTTTGCATTCTGATTGCTTCTGCGGATTCCACAGTAATAACAGTCATTTTTACAGTAATTCGTAAACTCGATCAGACCTCTTGTATACACATCAGTGCCATAGACCTCTTTTCGGATGCGGACAGCTTCTGCTGCCAACAGCGCATCCACCTGCGGATCATCTACCATTTTGATCAGTTCCACAAATTCTTCTCTGGTTAAATTATGTTCCCTGATTAATTTCTGTGCTGCATTCATTGCCTTACTTCCCCTTTTATAACCCTTTTTACTTCATACATTTTCTTACTTTAATAGTCAGATTTTTACCGGATTTTCTTCTTCAACATCCAGTACCCAAATATCAAAATGTTCACTTATCAATATTTTCCAACTACCTGTCAACGTCTTCTAGCTATAGCGTTTTGCAATCTCCGTCTCAATAATTGTTGCTCCACCGACAACCACATCTTCGTCATATAAAACAACTGCCTGACCACAGGTAATCGCACGCTGCGGCTCATCAAATACGACGCGGATCTTGTCCGGTTCCGGCTGCGTTACCGTCGCCCACTGCTCCTCATGTCGATAACGAACCTTTGCTTTCACGCGCATTTCCCCTTCGATATGATCCACAGCAATCAGATTCACATCATTTGCCACAAATTCTCTGGAAAACAGATCATCATTTCTTCCCAAGATGACCCGATTTTTCTCTGGATCAACTGCAACAACGTACATGGACTCTTTTAAAGACAGACCAAGTCCCTTTCGCTGTCCAATGGTATAACGGATAATTCCTTTGTGGCGACCTAACACATTGCCTTCCAGATCCACAAAATCTCCCTCCGGATATGTTTTCTCCCGATACTGTTCGATAAAATCCGAATATTTTCCGTTTACGACAAAACAGATGTCCTGACTGTCATGCTTTCTGGCATTGATAAATCCCTGTGCCTCTGCGATTTCTCTGGCTTCTGTCTTGTGCATGCCACCCAACGGGAACTGCACATGTGCCAGCTGATCCTGCGTCAGAGAATACAGAACATAACTCTGATCCTTGCTCAGATCTACGGATTTTTTCAACAAATAACGTCCGGTTTCTTCATTATATTCAATCTGTGCATAATGACCGGTCACCACATAATCATATGACAACTCTTTTGCACGCTGGAACAATTTTTCAAATTTCAGATAACGGTTGCAGTCAATACATGGATTCGGTGTACATCCATTTTCATAAGAACATACGAATTTTTCCATCACTTCTTCTTTGAATCGGTCGGAAAAATTAAACACATAATATGGCATCTCAAGTGCGCGGGCTACACTTCTGGCATCTTCCACATCGTCTAAGGAGCAGCAGGTATGCTCTCTGCATACAACCACATCCTCATTCTGAAACAGCTTCATGGTAGCGCCGATACACTCATATCCTTTTTCTTTCATCAAAAAAGCGGCTACGCTGGAATCAACGCCGCCGCTCATTGCGATTATTGCTTTTTTATTCAAAGGCTACGTCTCCTTTTATCATACTATTTAAAAATCCTTCGGATCATAACAACTTCAAGTCAAACGCATGTAAGACCTGGTATGTGATTCTGGTCAACGTAAGCTGACATATTCTTCTCAGACTCACGATACTCCTACACATTTGCCATAATCCTATGTTATCCTAGTATTATAGTATTTTTTACTGATAAAAATCAAGTAGTAGCACATATTTATACCACAAATTCATCATATATTTCACTACAGCTCACTCATCACCTGCATAGTGGTGCTTGAACCGTAACCATATTTCTAGCGCTGTTCTGCTTCTTCCACATACAACGCATGAATTTTATCCCCGGCATCTTTCAGACACTCCATCAAAATCGGATTAAACACACCGCACTCGCCATTCAGGATCATCTGCATTGCCACCTCATGCGGGAACGCTTTCTTGTATACACGTTCGCTTACCAGCGCGTCATAAACATCTGCCAACGCAACGATCTGTGCAGCGATCGGAATCTCGTCTCCTTTGAGTCCATCCGGATAGCCCCTGCCGTCATAACGTTCATGATGCCAGCGGCAGATCTGATAGGCAATCTTGATCATCATCTCATTCTGATAAAATTCCAGACTATCCAGCATGGACGCTCCGATGATCGTATGTGTCTTCATAACCTCAAATTCTTCTTTTGTCAGCTTGCCCGGTTTGTTCAGAATCTTTTCGTCAATTCCGATCTTGCCGATATCATGCAGTGCAGACGCTGTTATGATCAGGTTCTGCTGCTGACGCGCCGATGGATAACGATCGGTTTTCTGAAGCAGAAAATCGATCAGAATTCCTGTCAGACGGTTGATATGCAGTACATGCAGACCGCTCTCACCATTTCGAAATTCTACGATCTGGCTTAACACGCTGACCAGCATCTGATTATTCTTCTCTTTTTCATACATCTGATCCGTTACAAGGGTGCTCAGACGACGCTGCTTTGTATACAGCTTAATCGTATTAAACACACGCTGATAAACCACCTTCGCATCAAATGGTCTGCTGATATAATCCGATACTCCAAGTTCGTAGGCATGACGGATATAGCTTTCCGAATCCTCACTGGAGATCATAACCACCGGAAGCTCCTCAATCCAGTGCTCACGGTTCATATGCGCCAGCACTTCAAATCCATCCGTCTTCGGCATCACGATATCCAGTAATACCAATGAAATACCGGTTCCATACTGCTGCATCATTTCCAGACATTCCACACCGTTTGATGCCTCCAGAATACGGTAATCCTTCTCCAGCATATGGGAAAGGATTGCACGGTTCATCTCCGAATCATCCACGATCAGGATCATCTGCTTGATATCCTCTCGGGTGGTATTCTCCTCGCCATTCTCATCATAGGTGATGTTTTCCGTCACAATCATATTTTTCTGGTTCTTTGCCTGATACATCAGCTGATCCGCACGTTTTACCGCACTCTCAATGCTTTCTTCCCCGGTCAGGACTCCGCCGATGCTCACGGACTGCTGAATTCTGGAATATCCCGGAATGGAAGTCTGCACCAGATCCGTCTTGATCTTCTTTAACTTCTTTAAAAATTCCGTTTCCTTCATATCCGGCAAGATCAGCAGAAACTCATCACCGCCATATCGGATCAGCGTATCGCTCCGTCGGATATTCTTGCGAATGACATCTGCTGTCGTTTTCAAAACCAGATCTCCGACTTCATGCCCGTAGGTATCATTGTAAAGTTTAAAATCATCCAGATCCAGCATTGCAACTCCCGCTGCAAAATTTTTCTGTTTTAATTCTTCCTCATAATAACGGCGGTTGTATGCTTCCGTCAGCACATCCCGGTACACTTTTTCCTTATAGCCGATCAGCTTATTGACCAGACGCTTCCGCTCCAGCGTATCCATCACACTGTTGTCATGCAGACGCTTAAACATCTCGATCACATACGGCTCACCGTCAATCTCTACATATCTGGAAATCACAAAATAGACATCCGTTTCCAGAATCTCCAGCTTTGTATTCTGTTTTTTCGACAGAAACGCTTCCAGAGAACTGCATCGGTCACACTGATGTTCTTTTTGCAAAAAATCATGCCACTGGCATGGTAATTTCTGACGTTCCACCTGCTGTCTCTGTAGTTGTTCCATATATTGTTTATCCAGAAGACGAACTTCAGAGAAAACCTCTCTGAGGCAGGCTAACTCTGCCTCTGCCCGTTCTCTGGTCATAATATCCTGTTGCTTCATCATTGCCCCTCATACACGTTACATTAATTCTGCAACTTATCTTTTTCTTTTGCCAGTAATTATGTAACTATCTTAACACATTCTTCTGATAAAAGATACGTCAATCGCATTCAAGTCGAACGCACGTGAGACTTGGTGCGTGATTCTGGCCAGCGAAAGCTGACATATTCTTCTCAGAATCACTGCACATCTACACTTCGTTCCGGTCGGCGCAAAACCATTGTCTCCCAGACAATGTGCGCCCCCGCGGAGCGTTTATCTCAGTCGGAGATTGTACTCCCACTGAGAAAGACTTGTTATTACTCACCACTTGCAGAAGTGGGAGTCTTCTCGACTGAGATAAATCAGTTTTCTCCCTTACATTATCTGCTGTTTTTGGAATCCTTATACACACGATCAGAAATGGTCTTATTTACGCTCCAAATGTACAAAAACACTGCAATAACTTCTGAATATCAAAAGTTTCTACACTCAAATTCAAAAATTTTTATTTTCAACACTTTTTGCGCTGAAATGCATAAACTTTTCCAACAAAAAAGCATCAGGAAAATAATGTTTTGAATTACTTTTCCCGATGCTTCTCCGATGCTTCTCCGATGCAATTTTTCTAAATTTGGTAAAATTCGTTTTCTTCTGCGGTATATGTTCCATCATCCATGCGCGCCCGCACAAACGGCACTTCCGCTCTGTGATAAAAAACATTGTGGTGAATCCACGCATCCGGATTACCGGAAGGACTGATGGTTCCGCCTAGGTCATCCATGCTGACATTATAACGGAACTCATTATGAATAGCTTCTTCCAGACAGAACATCACACATCCGCCTTCGTTTAACCGGCTATAGTTATACTGATATAATGTTCCGTCACCGGAGTCCGCATCCCACGCCATACTATCCTGATTCAGCCGCATATCCCGCATCTCATTGTAGGTTAGTAACGCATCTTTGCTCTTCCATGGCCAGATACCTGCTGCAACTTTTCCACCACGATTTTCCGGTTCGCTATAATAACGGTCATTCATTTCCAGAGCACAACTGTCCCCGGAATTGTATTCCACCAACGGTTTCATGGCATACATCACCGTAATGCCATCGCCGCCGATTTCTTCCACATAATTATCCGCAATGTAAATATTGTGATGACCATATTTTTCAAATAATTCATCCGGCAGCTCTGCCATCATAAACTCTTTACACTTATAACTGTATCCAATGGCAATGCCCCAACGGCTTGTCCGTTTCAGATGGCAGCCACGTACACTGACATTTTCATAACGTGCCACACCCGTTTTTTCTTCCTCATCCGGCTTCAGACAGGTAAAATAAATACCACCGTTATTCATATGTTTATCGTAAACATTGCCTTCCACATCATGAATATACAGATTATTCAAATGAATTTCGTGCAACGTTCCACGGTTCTTGGCAATTCCTGCCACACCGGTGCGATTCATCTTGTGCGGAGCCGAATATGTTTCTCCAAATACACCACCACAGTTGGTTATCTCCAGATTTTCGACAGTCACATATTCACAATCATACAGCAGAACTGCAGAAGACACATATCCTTTGTATACATGCGTCGGTGCATCCAGTTGCGTTCCATAATCCTGATACCAGATACCCTGACCATTCGTCTGGATTAACGGTCTTTCGCCAGTTCCATACGCTCCAATATAAATTGGGTGCTCCTTTGTGCCCTGTACATCCAAATGCAAAAACTGACCTTCAAACACAGAACCACGCTCTAAAAGCACCTGATCACCCGGCTGCAAATCCAAACAATTTACCGCATACAAACTCTTTAACGGATGACTCTCTGTTCCGTCATTATTATCATCCCCATGAATTGCACTGACATAATAACAACGTCCACAAATCTCCATTCCTGTATTTTCTTTCAGGTGATTTTTATCTTCTCTCTGACGTTGTTCTGCCTGCATTTGATTCCAGATTACCTCAAACTCTGCCATCCACTGAGCTGCATTATCTGACTTTTCATCTGACACATCCTGTGTCGATATTTCATTTACGGTCGTTTCACTCAAATGCGCATTAGCCGCTACACTTTCTGTGAATTCTTGGTACTCCTGCATTTTTAGCCACTTTTCAATGATCAGATCCACTTCTTCATATGGAAACAGATCTCCATGATATCTGGTAAACAAATCCTGATTATTCTCATAAAATGCCCGTTTCTCATCCTCTGTATAAACCTGGCATTTATGATTTCCAACACGATCACCTTTATACACCACAAAAGCCAGCTGAATACTCTTCCACTCATAATCCAGATACATTTCCGGTGTCAGATAGCGCGCACCGAAAGCCACTGTTCCGTTTTTCCATGCTTCTTCATTCTTCCATTCGGTCTCTGCACGCCGCTGATCCACAATCTGCTCAACTTCATCAATAAAACTATCTGTTCTTCCCGTTCCAAATGCTTCCGCCTGCTCGTTCATAAACGTGTTTTTCTGTTTCCATCTCTGGTAAAAACCATTCGGCGAACAATCCTCATATATCTTCAGCAATTTTGCAACCCGATAAGCCGCATAAACTTTCTGTCCATTTTCACATATTTTTCCCATTTTATTTCGCTTCTCCTGATCCTATAGCTCGCGCTACCCATTTATAATCCTATTCTGCTATGCAACTTATCAAAAGAGACATGCATCCCTCCTAATTTCAAGTCGAACGCACGTGAGACTTGGTGCGTGATTTTGGTCAGCGCAAGCTGACGAGGTAAGATTCCCCGATTTCATCAATAACCTAAATTAGTAAAATTAAGAAACCATATTTAGGAACCCATATTATTTTTTCAAGATAATAGTAGAGAACGGCTTCATTTCTCCGGTAACTTCACCAAAGAGCACCTCTGCCCCGTCAAGCTCCGGTGTAAACGCTGTCGGAACCTTATTAAAGTTCTGGATGAACACATATTCCACATTCTCACCCTGACGTGTGGACACTTCAATTCCTTCCGGAATATGCTGTTTCAACGGTTTCTCAACCCCAGCTTTTGCCACGATCTCAGCATACACATCATCATAGAATTTCTGCTCAGAATCTGCGCATACATAATACGCTTTTCCTTTACCGAACTCATTCACTGTCATAGCCGGTGTACCTGCATAGAAATCCTCACCATATACAAATAACGGCTCGGCAGTCTTAACATCTACCAGCTGGCACAGGTGCTCGCACTTGTAAGCCACATCGCCAACAACCGCTTTTACGGTATTGCTCTCACCGTCATACAGACCATCAATCTCTGTACTGCGCAGTCCCATAACATCCATCAGACCGCCCGGTGTACCACCAAGTACGCACAGATCATTCTCATCAACAACGCCACTCCAGTAAGTCAGAATAAATGTACCACCATTTTCTACAAATTTACGCACTTTATCTTCAAATCCTGCACGAAACATATACAACATTGGAGCAACCACGATCTTATAACCGTCAAGATCCTGAGTCATATCCGGCAGATCTACGTTCAGTCCCTGTTTACGGAACGCATAATAGGATTTTTCTACCGCTTCTTTATAGAACACACCTTTATTACGCGGTCCCTGTGCTTCTTCTACCGCCCAACGGTTCTCCCAGTCATAAATAACTGCCACATCTGCCTTTACATTGGAATGTTTCAGCTCATCGATCTGCTCCAAATCAGCACCAACCTCTTTACACTCCTGATAAGTACGCTCGTCTTCTTTTCCGTAATGGTCGATCAGGGCACCATGGAATTTTTCAAATCCACCGCGACCTTTTCTGATCTGGAAATACATGACGCTGTCAGATCCATGCGCTACCGCCTGCAAAGAAGCCGTCTCTAACATTCCCGGACGTTTTAATTTGCTGACAGACTGCCAGTTTGTCGGTCCCGGACAGGACTCCATCAGGATAAACGGCTCTTTCTTTAAGGTACGCATAATATCGTGCTGCATACCATTATCCATAGCAATCAGACGCTCCGGTCCTTTGTGCCACTGCGGATAATTATCCCAGGATACCACATCCAGCACTTTTGCCATCTCATGATAATTAATCGTCGGGAAGTTATACATCAGGTTTGTGGTTGCCGGTTTTGTTCCGCCTGCATCACGCAGAGCCTGAATCTCAGCCTTACAGAAATCAACGCTCTGATGACTGACAAAACGTTTCCAATCCAGCACCAGTCCGTGAATGGACGTCTCTCCTAACGGTGTCGGGCTCTCAATCTGGTCAAAATTCTGATAATCATGACTCCAGAATGCAGTATTCCATTTGCGGTTTACTTCTTTGATATCATTGTTATACCGTTTTTTTAACCAGCTACGGAATGCGCTCTGGCATAACGGGCAATGGCACTCTCCACCATACTCATTGGAAATATGCCACATCAGCACACCCGGATGATGGTCAAAACGCTCTGCCAGTTTCATATTGATCTGGCGTACTTTTTGACGGTAGATCGGAGATGTATAGCAATGATTGTGACGCTGTCCGAAAATATTTCTCTGACGCATTTCATTTACACGTAACACTTCCGGATAACGGTCTGCAAGCCAGTGCGGACGTGCGCCGGACGGAGTTGCCAGGAATACACTGATTCCGTTTTCATACAGACGATTGATGATTTCTTCCATCCAGTCAAAATCATACACACCCTCCTGCGGCTCCAATTTTGCCCATGCAAAAATGCCAAGAGAAACCGTATTTACATGTGCCTTCTTCATCAGACGGATGTCTTCTTCCAGAATGTCCGGATACTCTAACCACTGATCCGGATTGTAATCTCCACCATAAACTAAACGATCAAATTTAACGCCCATGTCTGTAATTCCTTTCTGTTTATTCATTTTATTAAAACCCAAAAACACATTTCCGATAATTGTCGGTTTTAAAAACCCCACGGCGAAACCACCGTGGGGCTGCATAAAATTGCATTATTATATTTTGATTATTTAACGGCACCTGTGATACCTTCTGCAAACTGTTTCTGAAGTACGAAGAAGATTACCAGTGTCGGGATGGAGCAGAATAATACACCCATCATGATCATACCATAATCAATCTTGTAACCACCAGTCATGTTTGCGATCAACATAACCATGTTCAGAGATTTGCCATCTGTCATACAAACCTTCGGCCACAGATATGCATTCCATGCATTCATGAACGTAATAACGGCTGCTGCTGCATATGTAGATTTCATAACCGGCATATACATCTGGAAGAAAATCTTAATCTCGCTTAAGCCATCAATACGTGCTGCCTCAACGATATCTACCGGGAATGCTCGTGAGTTTTGTCTAAACATCATGATCATAAACGGTGTCGAGATCATCGGCAGGAAGAAAGCAAGTACTGTATTCAGTAAGCCTGCTTTACTGAACATACGGAACAGAGGGATCATAGTTGCAACCTGCGGAACCATCATTGCAAGAAGCAGAACAGAGAATAGTTTGTCTTTCCATTTATCATGATATACCTCAAATCCGTAACCTGCAAGAGAGCAGATAAACAGACAGATAACTGTAACTGTAATTGCATATACAAATGAATTTTTCATTGCCAGACCCAGTGGCTGCTGAGAGATCAGGTTTCTGAAGTTTTCAGCTGCATAAGTACCAAATGTCAGTTTTCCTTTTGATACATCAACATAGTTATTTGTTGCTGCCATGATCATCCAGTAAAATGGAAATACGGAGATCAGGGATACAATTGCAAGGAAAATATAGGTAGGGATCAGTCGACGCTGAATCATAGATTTATTTTTCTTCTTAGTCACGTGTATCACCTACTTTCATATTGATAAATGCAAGGATTGCCACAAGTACAAATACAAAGAATGACATTGCTGCGCCATATCCAAAGTTCGGTGAACGTAAGAATACGGTATTGTAAATATGATGTGACATTGTAATAGTTGCATTTGCAGGTCCGCCGTGTGTCAGGTTGACTGACTCGTCGAACAACTGTAATGTACCGTTAATTGACATGATAAATGTCATAATAATTGTCGGTTTTAACAGTGGTACGGTAATACTCCAGAAAGTCTTCCATCCGTTGGCACCATCGATTTTGGCTGCCTCATATACGGAGTACTCAATATTCTGCAAGCCGGCCAGATAGAATACCATATTGTAACCTGTCCATCTCCATACCAAAGCGATGATAATTACGATCTTAGCACTTATGGCATTTCCAAGGAAATTATATCCCTGATCCAAGATGCCTAAACCTACTAATACATTGTTTACAAATCCGTCCTGTGCGAACAGGAAACGGAAGATCAAAGCGTAAGAAACCAGAGATGTTGCACATGGTAAGAATACACATGTACGGAAGAAACCTCTCAGTTTCAGATCTCTGTTGTTCAGAAGCTGTGCAAGTAAAATAGCAAGCACAAGCATGATCGGTACCTGAATTGCCAGGTAGATGAACGTATTTCCTACAGAACGTAAAAATACTTTATCCTGGAACATACGCACATAGTTTGAAAATCCGGAAAGATGCATATTCGCTCCTTTACCAGTCTGTAAGGAAAGAATAAATGCCTTTACCATCGGGAAAAAGCTCATAATTGCAATCATAGCTGATGCAGGGATCAGGAATGCCCATCCTGCCGCTTTCTGTTTTGCAACCAAGGTCATGCCTTTTTTCTTAGGTTCCACCTCAAAACCCCCTTCGCAAATAATATTCGGGGAACTGCCAGGCAGTCCCCCGCATATTTAAAAAACTACATTGTAATCATTCAACAAACAGGAATTACTCACCCATTGTGAACTCTACTTCTGCCTGAGCATCAGCGATAGCCTGATCAACATCAGCACCGTTCATGATGTTCTGAATCTGTGTACCGATTGCATTACGTCCATCATAGTAGTATGGGCTTGTGTTATTTGTAGGTGTCTTTAATGAGAAATCTACAATTTTAGCGAAGATCGGCTGGTTGTTCCAGAATTCCTGTGGCTCCTGGTAAGCTGTTGAATCAGCTGCCGGTGCATATGTACCGATTGCTCCAGTTGTCGGAAGAATGTTCTCATAAAGTTTTACGCTGCCGGCAAATGTGCTCTTTAAGAAGTCAATTGCCAGATCTTTGTTCTTGCAGTTTGATGTAATATACCAGGAAGAACCACCGTTGTTAGAGTAGTTAGTTGCGTTTGGTGTCTCAATTAATTTAGGCATATTTGTGATAGCCCATTTACCAGATGTATCTTTCATACCCATGATTGTAGCTGAGATCCAGTTACCATTGATAACACCTGCAACCTGCCCAGTTGTGATAGAGGATACATAATCATCCCAGTTGTTTACTTCGTAGTAAACGCCTTCTTCTACCAGCTTCTGATAAATGCTGATGCACTCTTTTAATGCTGCGTTATCTGTCATAGCCGGTTTTCCGTCTTTATCAAAGAGAGAAGCACCTGCGGACTGAAGCATCTCCATGACCATATCCGGAGAGTCAGCCTGTCCTGATAACATATATTTACCGGTTTTCTCTTTAACATCTTTAGCGATCTCGATGAATCTGTTCCAATCAATGTCTGTTAAATCATCAATTGTGTATCCAGCCTGCTCAAGATAATCTGTTCTGTATGCGCCGATTACAGCACCATTATCAAACGGAACACCGTAGTTCTTTCCATCTACTGTAGAGTAAGAAAGTTTACCAGCTGCAAACTGTGAAAAATCAATTCCGGAATCTGTTAAATCTGTAAATGCTTCCGGATAAATGGAAACGAATTTCTGATAGGAGTTATCCTGCATCAGAACGATATCCGGTAATGTGCTAAGATCTCCAGACTCAGCTGCTGTGATCAGTTTTGTCTCACAGTCATCGGATAATGTCTCAACTACTTTGAGTTTGAAATCCGGATGATCCGCTTTGTAAATATTTCCAGCTTCCTCGATTGCCGGAATGTTGAATGCCGGATCCCATGTCCAAACTGTTAATGTGTTGCCACCCTCGCTTGCTCCGCTTTCTTCTGTTGCGGATGTGTCACCTTTTGCTGCGTTGTCGTCGCTGCTACCGCCATTGCTTCCGCATGCTGCCATGGAAGCTACCATAGCACCAATGAGCATAAGTGAAATTACTTTCTTTTTCATGTTTTCTCCTCCTCATGAAATTAAATTCTGATGCATTAAAATCATTTGTATATTTTACTCAAATATCATTTTATCTCCTGCATCAAGATGTACATATTATACTATACCCCTCTTAACTATTGTTCGCATTTTTTTCTACAATATATGCATATTCAATCATTCGCCGTCAACTTGCACATTTTTTCGCATTTTCAACTATCTTTTTTTACTTTTTTCGCATTTGATCCGCGTTTTCGTTTATTTTTTAACACATTTTCGTCTTTTTCACGAAGATTTTCCCTGCTTTTTTCGACAGTTTGCCCGTATCTGTTCTTTTTCTGGTTTTATTTTCCAAAACATTGCTTTGTTTTGTTTTAAAACAACAGAAAACATCTGTTGTTATGAATCAAATAAAACAAATGTCCCTTTAAGTCAAACTATTATCACATATTTTTATGCAAAAATCTCAAAACAGTAACTTTTCCTTTGATAAAAAAATGCCAGAACACGGCAGAACCGCATCATGGCATATCTTTTGTCTTATTTTATTTTTGTACTACCAGCCTTTTTCGATCAGAATATTAAAATCTGCCAGACGTATCTCAAAATTTTCCGGTGATTTCTTCCACTGGTAAGGAGAAGTTCCCACGATCCGTTTAAAATTACGGTTAAACGTAGAGGTCGTCGTAAATCCCACTTTTACGGCAATCTCCTCCATGGAATATCCTGTCTTGCGGATCATGTCACAGGCTTTCTTTACCCGCACCTGATTCAGATAATCCACCGGTGTCATACCGATATTTTCCTCAAACAGTCTGCGGAAATGGGATTCACTCATATGGCAGACGGATGCGATCTCAGCAATCTTCATCGGCATTGCATAGTGATCCCTGATATGTTCCAGCGCCGGGCGCACCTGATCAAAACCGTTTTTCTGGCGAAGTCCTTCCGGTGCATTGCCTACATTGGAGTTCATTCTGGCGATCATCATCATGAGAGCCAGACCCAGTCCGCGGGTACTCTCCCTGTAAAACTCCTGCTTACGGCTCATCTCGCTCATGATCGCACAGATAATATTTTTCATATTCGGGATATCTTCTTCCCGTCCTAAAAAGGCTTTTCTATTGATATTTTCCAGAATTTTCTGCTGCTGTAAGATATCATCTGCATAAACAACAGCAAAAATCTTCTCCGGATCTACAAACAGATACTCCCAGCAGTTATCTGCCCCGATATCCGGTATGGTATTGTGCGGATAATTTGCCGGTATGATACTGATCATTCCGGATTCGTAACGAACCACATCATCTTCCAGACGCATCGTTCCGTGTCCACGACGGCAGACGCCGATCTCCATCAGATTATGAAAATGGAGCAGATCGGATTCCGTCTGATATTTATTCTGCCAGTTCTGATTCTGCAATGCGATCAGAAACTCATTTTGCGGAATATCATAATAACGCAATTCCATTTTGCCCTTTATTTTTTTCATTGTAAATACACCTTCTGTGGGTAAACTCGTTTGATTGCTTCCAGCATACTGCTGTTTAAATCAAGCAGCAGTTTGATTTTTTCTTTGTCCTCATATGTGATCATCGTATAATATGGGATATTATCGTCATAAGAGGTGTAGTCAAATTTTTTCAGTTTTTCTGTACCGCCGTCTTTTCTGTACTTTGCAACAGACTCATGCCAGTTCGGTGCAATCACCTCAAGGTCTTTGAGTGCCAGCGTATGTGCCGTCTTGCGACGACGTTTTCCCCGGATCACATCAATAGTCAGGATTCCATTTTCCATCGCATACTCATACTCTGTATCTGCATTGATGGAGAACACATAATATAATGCCGCAAATAAGAAAGCCGGCATCATAAGTCCTGTGTCAAATATAATTGCAAGAATTACCAGTACCACGGCCAATACGACCATGGTAACTGATAATGGTTTTGCAAAACGCTTTGATTTCCGCTTTACCTGCTGCGTAATCTTATAGTCGTTCATTCAGTCTAAAGTTCCTTTCAGTCAGCATATCCGTTCGGATTCTGGCTCTGCCATCTCCAGGAATCAGCACACATATCCTCAATGCCGTACTGAGCCTCCCAGCCAAGCTCTTTTTTCGCTTTTGCCGGATCACAGTAGCACATAGCGATATCGCCCGGGCGGCGCGGTTTAATGGCATAATTAATCGCATGACCGCATGCTTTCTCAAATGCATGAACTACCTGGAGTACACTGTATCCGTGTCCTGTTCCAAGGTTGTAGATAGATACACCGTCTTTGTCAGCCAGTTTCTCAACTGCTTTTACGTGTCCAACTGCCAGATCTACTACGTGGATGTAATCGCGTACACCTGTTCCATCCGGTGTGTCATAATCATCACCGAATACACCAAGGCACTCTAATTTACCGATGGCAACCTGAGCTACATATGGAAGCAGGTTGTTTGGAATGCCTTTCGGATCTTCGCCGATCATGCCGCTCTTGTGTGCTCCGATCGGGTTGAAGTAACGAAGTAATACAACGTTCCACTCCGGATCAGAAGTATGAATGTCTGTCAGAATCTGCTCTAACATGCTCTTTGTCCAGCCATATGGGTTGGTGCAGGTTCCTTTCGGGCACTCCTCTGTGATCGGGATCATTGCCGGATCACCGTATACTGTTGCGGAAGAGCTGAAGATAATGTTCTTGCAGCCATGGTTACGCATAACGTCTGTCAGCACCAGTGTTCCGCCGATATTATTCTGATAATACTCGATTGGTTTTGCAACGGACTCACCGACTGCTTTCAAACCAGCGAAGTGAATAACAGCATCAAATGTATTTTCATCAAAAATTTTATTCATGGCATCTCTGTCAAGAATATCTGCTTCGTAGAATTTCAGTGTTTTTCCGGTAATCTCCTGTACGCGGTCCAGGGCTTTCACACTGGAATTGTACAGATTATCTACTACAGTTACTTCATAGCCTGCGTTTAACAGTTCCACACATGTATGGCTGCCGATATATCCGGCGCCTCCGGTTACTAAAATATGCATATCTTTACCTCCTAAATTCATGCAAGTCAGATTTCTTCCTTTCACACCACTCTACTTTTATCCATAGGGAGAGTGCGAAACATACGCTTTCTGTTAAAAAGCATGCAAATCCGACCATTTTTGAACAGTTACCATTTTATAAAACTGAAACAAATCTGTCAAATGCTTTTCTTCCTTCTTCGGTGCATTTGTATACACCGGCATCTTCCAGAACTTTTACAAATACTTTTCCGATTTCCTGCTGCAGAATTTCTTCCACATTCTCTTTTGTAAATGTATACCGGTCACGGAAAGAATCTACCCAGTCTGCATGTTTCTCGATGGTCTCATTGGAACGGATGTCCTTGCCTTCCAGAATATACTCAGCCAGTACGTCCATCTCATTTTTCAGACGTGCAGGTAATACTGCCAGTCCCATAACCTCGATCAGACCGATGTTCTCTTTTTTGATGTGATGCAGTTCTGCATGCGGATGATATACGCCAAGCGGGCATTCCTCTGTGGTGATATTGTTACGCAGTGCCAGATCCAGTTCGTATTTGCCGTCACGCATACGTGCAATCGGTGTGATGGTATTATGTGGTTCGCCGTCTGTCTCTGCAAAAATAAATGCTTCCTCATCGGTGTATCCACGCCATGCTTTTAAAATATGATCTGCCAGTTCTACCAGTCTCTCATCGTCGTTGCTTCTGATACGGATGACAGATAACGGCCAGTGTACGATTCCGGCTTCCACATCCTCAAAACCAGGGATTGTGATTGTTTTCTCAAACTCTGCTTTTTCCATGGCAAAGGTATAATGTCCGCCCTGGAAATGATCATGGCTTAAGATAGAACCGCCAACGATCGGCAGGTCTGCGTTGGATCCCAGGAAATAGTGTGGAAACTGTTTTACAAAATCGAACAGTTTACGGAACGTTGCACGTTCAATCTTCATTGGTGTGTGCTCGCCGTTAAATACGATGCAGTGCTCGTTATAATATACATACGGAGAATACTGGAAACCCCAGTTTCCACCGTTGATGGTAATCGGAATGATACGATGATTCTGACGCGCCGGATGATTCAGGCGGCCTGCGTAACCTTCATTTTCCACACAGAGCTGGCATTTCGGGTAAGCAGACTGTTTTGCCAGTTTCGCTGCCGCGATGGCTTTTGGGTCTTTCTCCGGTTTACTTAAGTTGATGGTAATATCGATCTCACCATACTCAGACGGCACTTTCCAGCGACGGTCTTTCGCAATACGATCCTTGCGGATGTAGTTGGTTGCCACGCTGAAGTTATAGTAATCATCGGTCGCTTTCTTCGGATCTTCTGCATAATCCTCACGGAATTTTGCAATGACCTGAGCCGGACGCGGAGTCAGACAGTTCATCAGCTTTGTATCAAACAGATCTCTGGATACCACACCGCCGTCTTCTAACACGCCACTCTCCAAAGCCTCATCCAGCAGGTGGTTTAAGGTATCTGCCAGCTCAATCTCTGTGCCGACTTCTTCGGCTGTCGGTGCCTCATAATCATCTTTTTTCATTACCTCAAGAATCTGGTTCGTGCTGTAAATCCGCTCCTCCTCCGGGATCAGACCGGACTCCAATCCGTACTGTACCAGTCTTGCTACATATAAATCAGACATTTCGTATGCTCCTCCTCATGATACATGTTCCAATATCTGCTGTTCCTCAACTCAGATATTTTTATATTTCTCTGCTATTTAACCAGATATTTTTCCATGCAATATTACTTCTGTCTGTTTTTGCAACAATCCAGAATCCTATTGATTCTGAGCCGCTGCATGTTATTACCTTATTACTCTAAAACTCTTCCGCCGTCGCCGATCTCTACTACATAGAAATCTGCCGCATAACCGATTTTTTCCAGATATGCTTTTCCAACGTTCTCGATAAATTTATCGACGCAGTCTGTTTTTACAATACTTACGGTACAACCACCGAAGCCTGCACCTGTCATACGGGAACCGATGACACCTTCCTGCTCCCATGCGTTCTCAACCAGTGTATCAAGCTCGATACCGGTTACTTCATAATCGTCACGCAGAGATACGTGAGAAGCGTTCATCAGTTTTCCGAACTCTTCCAGATTTCCTGCTTTCAGTGCATCTACTGCTTTTAGGGTACGCTGATTCTCGTAAACGGCATGTTTTGCACGGCGCTGACGTACTTCGCTCTTAATCAGGTCTTTGTTTGACTCAAATTCTTCCTCAGAAAGTTCTCCAAGTGCTTTGATGTCCAGTTTTGTCTGAAGTTCTGCCAGAGCCTCCTCGCACTCTGCACGGCGCTCATTGTATTTGGAATCACCAAGACCACGTTTTTTATTGCTGCATGCAATTACGATTTTTTCATTTGCCAGTTTGATCGGTGCATATGTATAGGAAAGATCACTGGTATCCAGGAAGATCGCCTGATCTTTTTTACCCATTGCAATTGCGAACTGATCCATGATACCGCAGTTAACACCGTTGAAGTTGTTCTCGGAATACTGTCCGAATAATGCGATGTCGATCATGGAAATATCATCGTATCCAAAGAGGTCACGCAAAGCCACACCGGTTACAACCTCTACAGAAGCAGAAGAAGAAAGTCCGGAACCGTTCGGAATATTTCCGAATAACAGCATATCAAAACCGTAATCTACCGGGTAACCTTTCTCAATAAAAGCCCATACAACGCCCAGTGGATAGTTGGTCCAGTCCAGAGCTTTATCGTATTTCAGATTGTCAAGGCTTGCCTCGATCACACCAAGACTCTCAAAGTTTGTAGAATAAAAACGGAAGTTACGGTCTTCACGTTTTCTTACAATTGCATAAGTACCGATGGTCAGTGCACATGGAAATACATGTCCGCCATTGTAATCGGTATGCTCACCGATCAGGTTTACTCTGCCCGGTGCAAAATAGCTGCGGATATCGCCTTCACTGCCAAATTTTTCTTTGAACTCTTTTAATAACTGCTCTTTCATCGAACTCCTCCATCTATTTCATTTTTCCTGTTATTACCAGGCAGATACTGCTTCTTCGTTTGCACCGATTTTTGTCTCAGTACACGCAAACTCATTTCTCTGCCGTTGATAGTTTCATTGTACTTTCTTTCTTACGAAATTCCTATATGGAAATGTGTGCAAAATATGTAAAAATGTTGTTTTTTTCTTTTTTCTATGCTAACCTATTTTTATTCTGGAGGTATGAAAAATGAGTGATTTTTACAAGGATTCTTATAAAATACGCAAATATGAACTTTTTTCCCTGTCCGTCTGTAATGTTGGGCATCAAAAATGTGACCGAAATCATCACTGGGGACCTGGAAGCAAAGACCATTACCTGATCCACCACATTTTAACTGGCAAAGGGTACTACCACTGCAACGGGAAACTCTACACTTTAAAAGCCGGTGACTCCTTTTTGATCTATCCAAATCATGAAGTCTGGTACTATGCGGATAAGGAAGACCCCTGGGAATATTCCTGGATCGGGTTCACCGGAAACGATGCCCCCTCCATCCTGAAGGCAACCCGCTTCACCCCGTCTTTTCCGGTGACTTACAACAATATCCACAGCGGGGAGATCAATCAGCGCATGAATCAGATCTACAATGCCCGTGGAAATGACTTTATCAATTCCGTGGAAATGGCAGGCTACCTGTACATGCTTCTTGCTATTTATATGCGTGAGGCAGAAAAAAAGAACAAGCTGAGTCGAAAAGAAAGTTACGTGATCAAAAGCATTGAATATATCTCCTCAAACTATGGTTCCCCCATCACAGTTGATGATATGGCGGCTTATGTAGGTTTGAGTCGAAGCTACCTGTGCCGGGCATTTCAGGCAGTTCTTGGGAAATCACCCAAAGAATATTTAAGCGAATACCGGATCAAGCAGGCATGTTATCTGCTGACACACAACAATATGTCCATGATGGATATTGCTGAATCCGTCGGTTTTGACAATAGTCTGTATTTTTCCCGCGTATTTCATAAACAGATGGGTATGCCACCCACAGAATATGCCCGGAAAAATCGTGCAGACTGAGTTTCCAGCAAAATACGCATAAAAGAGCCGTACAGACTGAACTTGCCAGATTCTGTAATTGTTCACACACTATAAAATTGATGTTTTCTGCATAGTTTGAAATATTTTACTCATAATCTAGTTTGGCAATACTCCTGTATTTTGTAAAAAGACCTTATCTCCTTTAAAGTGGAGAAAAAAGGAGATAACTATGTTCGGAGATCAGATAAAAGCACTTCGACAGGCTGCCAAGCTCAATCAGGTACAGCTTGCCGAAAAATTAAACGTGTCAAAACAAAGCGTCAGTAACTGGGAAAACAATAACATCATGCCATCCATCGACATGTTAAGACGGATCTGTGAAGTTCTCTCCTGTTCTGCCGATTATCTGTTGGAATTGCAGGATGATCAGAAAATTTATATCGAATCCACTGGTCTGACGTTGGAACAGAAAGCGCACATCCAGCAGATTGTGAATGATTTGAAAATTTTGAATGAGCGCCGGTAAAATGTTGCCGGCAACGTGAAAACTTCAGGTTTTGGGACTGTGTAAAAGGGAAGAGGATATTTTGTCTTGCTAGCTAACAATCGCTTCGCAAGAAAAAATATCCTCTTCCCTTTATTTCAGTTACATCACCTAGATTTTATTCACCTCAGTCTGAGTTGAGACTCCCACTTCTGCAAGTGGTGAGTAGTAACAAGTATTTCTCAGTGGGAGTTCAATCTCCGACTGAGATAAATGCTCCGCGAGGATGTGCAGTGATTCTGAAAAGAAGATGTCAGCTTGCACTGACCAGAATCACGCACCAAGTCTCACGTGCGTTCGACTTGAAAAGGAGTTATTTATGTATTACACACTACATCAGCGACTAAGAAAAATAGAACTTGATTTTAAACCGGATTTAAACTTGTCAAGGCAGAATCCCATTCAACACGACTCTGACCTGACAGACTCTATTCGACATAATACATCATCTTCAGATTCAACTTCAAACGATTCCACTTGCATAGAAACCGTGCTGACACTCTCCCCGGCACAATGGGAACAGCAAAAAGCATCCCTGCATTTTCCATCCTACGCTGGTCTGGAAAACACCATCATCCGCAGCTGCAAAGCAGAGATCTATCCCCATTACATCTCCGGAAGCATGTGTATTCCCGACCGCAAACGACTGTTAGAATCGCCACTCTGCTTTACGTTTTATATGAATGAAGCCTGTATGGTATTTGTATCGGATGATTCTGTACCTGATCGCATTATTGAAACGATGATTCACCGTTACGAAAGCCAGGAAATGTCTCCGGAACTGTTTTTGTATGGATTTTTCTCGGAATTTCTGACGGATGATATGGAACTGTTAGAATCTTATGAACGCAAACTGTTTTTGCTGGAAGAAAATGCCATGCGGGGCAACATCCACGACCTGATGCCCCGGTTATTAAAAAACAGGCGGGAGTTAACCCGCCTGCGCAATTATTATGAACAGATTGACGATATGGCTGGACAGCTGCAGGGCAACGTCCGAAATTATTTCGACCCGGAACGGCTGCAGCTGCTTCAGCTCATCGGCGACCGCGCCTGCCGTCTCCAGCAGGTGGCGCAGCAATCGATTGATTACTGCCAGACCCTACGGGATTTTGAACAGGCGCAATCCGATCACAAACAGAATAAAACCATGCAGCTGATGACGGTTCTGACTTCTGTCTTTTTCCCGCTCACCGTCATCACCGGCTGGTATGGCATGAATTTTACCCATATGCCGGAGCTGGAAGCCCGTTATGGCTATCCGTTGTTAATCGCCATCAGTCTCGGCGTGATCGCCGTGGAGTTCTGGATTTTGAAAAAACGTAAGATTATATAAAAGTTACAGATTATTGATGATCAGCACGATTCCGGAAAGAATCAGTAACACAATCACAATCTTCTTAATGACTTTCTCATTCAAAACCGAACTGCTCTTCATTCCAAGAAATACTGCTGCCAGCATAAACGGAATCAGGATCACGACCTGCTTAAGCACTGCAAGTGTCAGGATTCCAGTCGCTGCATACAAAATAATACGGATCGTATTTTCCACCACAAATACCACACAGATATTTGCCTTGAATTCATGACTGTTTTCCGCCACTCTGCTCACATAAGCCGCCAGCAGTGCACCTACACCATACAGACCGCAAAGCAGACCGGAAATAATTCCAGTCAGTACCAATACAATTTTGGAACCGCCGGACTTTTTGTTGCTACTTTTGCTGCTTTTCATTTCCCGAAACAGCATTTCAATGCCAATGATAATAACTGCGATGCCAAAAATCACTTTCAACAGACCAGCATCTGTGTGTTTCAACAAAAAGATTCCCGGAATGCTGCCCGCCACGACCAAAGCGGTTAGTGGAAGCCAGATTTTCCAGTTCAACGATTTCCGTTCTTTCCAGACTAAAATAATATTGCTCGGATACCCCAACACTACTTCTAACGGTGAAATATTAATATTGTTTGCCGTGTAGCTTAAAATCCCGTTAAAAATCAGGGTGTTCGCAAAGCCGCATAGCCCCTTGATAAAAAATGCAACCAGTGTTGCAATGATAAACCAGATCATAAGTTTTCTTCTCCTTATTTACGTGTATGATTCTATAATACCTCTTGCTCTATACCAGATTTTTGACAAACAATTACAGAATCTTATTTTTATTGTGTATTACGAAAGATCAGCTGATTTTTGTAAATTCACAGTATCACTTATGATCGAATTTATCCAGTTTTTTATCCAAAAAACACGCAAACGTGACAATATAAGTCATTTTTGCGTGTTTTTCTTTTTCAGTTATTTTTAATGAAAATCAGCTCACACCTGATATTCTCTTACTGATTAATCCAAAATATTTCCATCAATGGAGATGGTCACTACCTGCCATGGAATAAATTTACCGCTTGCCTGTAATGCCTTCTTTGCTGCAAACTCCAGACCACCACAGCACGGAACTTCCATACGTACAATCGTAACGCTCTGAATATCATTATTGGAAATAATCGTTGTCAGCTTTTCGCTATAATCAATATCATCCAGTTTCGGACAGCCGATCAGAGTTACTTTGCCTTTCATGAAATCTTCATGCATGCGGGCATATGCATAAGCGGTACAATCTGCTGCGATCAGTAATTTTGCACCATTGAAATACGGTGCATTCGGAGCAACCAGCTTGATCTGGCACGGCCACTGTCCCAGACGGGAAACACTCTGCTGCGGTGCAGCCGGTGCGCTCTCCCCAGTCTCTTCCAGACGTTGGTTCAGCATACGCATCCGTGTGCCCGGGCATCCGCCAGCCATCGGTGCATGTGCCGGTGCGGAAGTTCCTGCTGATTTCGCGTTCTCTGCATCTTTTTTTGCTTTGTTTGCCAGAACAGCTGCCTCATCGTACGCTGCTGCTTCACGCTCAACAAATGTGATCGCATTGGTCGGACAGGCTGGCAGACAATCACCAAGACCGTCGCAGTAATCGTCACGAAGCAGTTTTGCTTTTCCGTTTACCATGCCAATAGCACTCTCATGACAGGCATTTGCACATGCGCCGCACCCGTTACATTTTTCTTCATCAATATGAATAATTCTTCTTACCATAAGTTTGTTCCTCGCTTTTTTATTTGTATTTTTTCGTTTTTTCAATTTAAAAAACATATCTTTTGTACCTTATTGTTGTTCTCTTTTGTAAGATGTACTTAGCATACAGTGTTTTTAGAGAAAAATCTGTGGTTTTAACCACGAAATATTTTTTATCGCAAAAATTTGTAATCATCACAGCTTATTTTTATAGCCATTCCCGCAAAAAGCCTTCCATTTCCTTCAAATCATCCGAAAATAATACATGTTTCATTTTATCTTCCGCCAAAAATCCCGCATCTTCCATCGTCTGAAACATCTGCTTCAACGGCTCATAAAATCCATTGCGATTAAACAAAATACTCGGCTTATGGAATACTCCGATCTTCGTCAACGTAATCGTTTCCGATATTTCATCCAACGTACCAATACCACCCGGAAGTGCAATAAACACATCCGCCAGCTCCAGCATTTTCCGCTTCCGCTCACTCATATCCTCTGTAAAAATTAATTTTGTCACATAAGGCTGTGGACGATTTTTAATAAAAGCAACATTTCCCGGAACAACGCCGATCACTTCACAACCAGCATCGTGCACTTCTTTTGCGACGATTCCCATCAGACCGGATTCACCACCGCCATATACCAGTGTATGTTTAGATGCTCCGATCCACTGTCCCAGTTCTCTTGCAGCTTCTGTATAAAGTTCCTCTTTGCCAAATTCAGATGCACAGTAAACAGCTATTTTCATATGTATCTTTCCTCCTGATTCATGAAATACTCTACAATCATTCTCAAATAATTTATCATGAACTCCCACAAACTTTCCTGTCAAACTAAAAAATACGCAGCCGTTTCCGGCTGCGCACTTTTTCGGACAATCCGCAATCACACGAAATGCACCGCTAAGCCTACGCTATTGAAAAAAGTGTCGTGGATTAGGCAACTGCAAGCAGAAGCCCTCTTCTCGAACGAATCATCCTTTTTCATTGTAGCACCAATAAAGCTCTATGAAAAGCCTAAAATTACGCTCTCAGCTTTTGCGTAACGACATCACGTTGTCCTTATTCCACAAAATTCCCACGTCAATGTATTCAACAGCAAATATTCTTCTGTGCCTATCGGACTTCCATCACTACGCGTGGAAAATACATCACAGGAAATCAGATTTCCGGCTCTGCTGATTCCCTCTACAGGCGTATGCCCTACAACCTGAAGCAATTTACGCGGCTTATACAATTTCATTTTCGAATGTTGCGGTCTGAGCCAGATCGGTGATGCATCGTTCCACATCTCCGTTCGCCCCAGTTTATTAATCTCCTCTACAACCGCATCCACATCATCGTATTTTGCTTTCGGGACATATCCTTCCACAAAGTCATTCAACACACCTGCATGAGAAAAAAGCACATTATCAATTCTTTGCACATACTGGATCGGATTATTTTCCGGAACAGCCGAACGCAGATCAAGTAATTTTTTCTGAACGGTATAGGATGCCATGCTGCTGTATCCGGTTTCTAACTGATTCCAATAATAACTCAGGTCATGATTTCCAAAACACCATGCCGTATCAGGAAACTTTATCGCAAACTTAATTGCTTCATCATATGTTTCTTCATACAGGGAAACATCGTATTCCTTTCCCCAGTCATCTGCCAGATCCATCAGACAGACTACGCGATCTGCAATCTTCTGATGCATGAGTGCAGCGGCATGTTGAAACATATATGGTTTTAAATGAACATCGGGAATTACCAAAACTTTCATTGTCACACCTCATTTTTTCAACCGTAAATTCAAGTCGAACGCACGTGAGACTTGGTGCATGATTCTGGTCAGCGAAAGCTGACATATTCTTTTCAGAATCACTGCACATCCTCGCGGAGCATTTATCTCAGTCGGAGATTGAACTCCCACTGAGAAATACTTGTTACTACTCACCACTTGCAGAAGTGGGAGTCTCAACTCAGACTGAGATAAAGTTTGCTATTCTCTGAAATCCCCTTACGACTGGTAATGCCTTGCAGACTCCGTCGTTGCCAGACCGCCCTCGCTGGTCTCTTTTAAGCAAGCCGGTAACTGATTTCCAATCCGCCGCATACTGTCAATGACTTCATCCGGATCAATGGCACTGCGGATTCCTGCCACGGCAAGCTGTGCCGATGTCACCGCATTGACTGCTCCATAAGAATTCCGCTTGATACACGGAACTTCCACCAGACCTGCCACCGGATCACAAACCAGACCAAGCATATTTTTCAATGCCAGAGCTGCCCCATGCATAATGGCTTCGGCATCTCCGCCCTGAAGACAGACCAGCGCTCCCGCTGCCATGGCACTGGCAGAGCCGATCTCTGCCTGACATCCGCCGGACGCTCCTGCCAGAGAAGCATTCTCTGCGATGACTTTTCCGATTCCGGCTGCCACATAAAGCGCCTGCACAAGCATTTCTTCCGTTGCCGGAAAATCTTCTGCAAAACTGAGTAATACCGCCGGAAGTACGCCACAGGAACCTGCCGTCGGTGCTGCAACGATACGCCGCATACAAGCGTTGGATTCTCCCATTTTTATTGCTTTTTCCATGACTTTTCCGATAAACGGTCCGCAGATATTGTTTCCGGACGCATTATATTGTTCCAGCTTTTCTCCGTCTCCGCCCGCGCGCCTGCTTGCAGAACGGCGCGCTCCGTCATAATCCTGATCTGCCTGCCACATTGCCCGATACATCTCATGCATTTTGGCAAAGGACTGTTCAGCAGTCCGCTCGCTCTCAATCATATCCGCCTGCTGTACAATCTCCCATACAAATTTCTCCTGTGCTTCTGCCAGTTCTACCAGCTCTCTCAGACTGTGATATTCTACTGCCATAATTATGGTTTCCTTTTCTACCTGTTATTCTATTCCCATCTACATCCTATTTGTGGAATTCGATCGGCGCTCAGTAAATCTTATAATTCAAGAATGTTTCTATAAAAAATAAGAGAACTTCTTTTACCTTAGTAACATTACGCCCCGATTCCGGCAAAATACGTCACTTTCAGCACGCCTTCCACCTGTTCTAACCACTGAATGCCATCCGCGGAAATTGGCTGATCACATTCCACCACCATAACTGCCTGCTCACCCTTGGCAGAACGATACACCTGCATGGTCGCAATGTTGACATTTTTCTTTGCCAGCATGGAAGTAACTGCCACGATACATCCCGGCTGATCCATATTGTGTACGATCAGTGTCGGACATTCCCCTGAAAATCCAGTGTTGATGCCATCGATCTTATCAATACTGATCCGTGAACCACCGATGGAAGACACCTGTACTTCCGTATATTTTTCTCCGACACCGGTTAATCGGATCACTGCCGTATTCGGATGAGCTTCCTCCAGATGCGCCTCACCAAACGCCACCGTTATCCCACGCTGTGCCGCAATCTCGAAACTGTCTGCGATCTGGTAGTCATCCGGCTGCATCCCCAGCAGACCTGCAACCAGCGCTTTCTTCGTACCATGTCCTTCCCCGGTTGCCAGAAAGGATCCATACAGAAGGATCTCTGCTTTGCGGATCGGTTCTCCCAACAGTTTTCCTGCCACATAACCCATTCTCACGGCTCCCGCAGTGTGGGAGCTGGATGGTCCGACCATGATCGGACCTACGATATCAAATAAATCCATCGCTGTACTCTCCTTATTTTTCGGTCTGTTTATTTATAATGACGCAGACAGTAGACCTCATCATAGCGCAGACGCAGACGGAGCCGCCAGTTACTTTTTTTGTCTACTTCTGAAATTTTTGTCAAAAATGCGTCTACCGTACGCTCCTCAAACTGCTTGAGGATCATTCCTCCGTATGCTGCCTTTTCCAAAAGAACACAGACACGTTTGTACTCTCCCGGACTGGTCTCAGAAAAAGTATCTGCAATCGCGGTATCGGTATCTTCCATATTCCATCCAAGACTTGCATCAATTCCACGGATCGCAAGCAAATGATAAATTTTCTTCGTCTTGTATCCAATCCGCTCGCTGTCTGAAAAATGGCTTTCATGCTGTTTCCAGATGTATTCTGCCAGTATTCTTAAAATCTCTAATACAACAAAGATAGCAGTAAGCAGGATCACCAGCAAACCAACAATCCCAAGACAGATGGCTGCCACATTAAATACTTTTTTCAGGATTTCCGGTGCTTTTGAACCCTGATTGCCGGAATTTTTCACAATGTTTGTATCATAGCCATTGTTGCTTAACGCCGCATTTTTCTGAACGGTATCCGGCAGACTTACCATCTGCTGTAATGATATAGAATCGAAATAATATCCCGGTGTCACATCTACCGGAAGCCAGCCGATTCCGTCAAAATAAACTTCTACCCATGCATGTGCATCTTTGCCGGTCAGAGATACCTTTCCGCCGTTTGCTGCGGACTGTTCCTCTGATACAAAATACCCTTCTACATAACGCGCCGGAATTCCATGTACCCGCAGTGACTCTACTGCTGCGGATGCATACAACATCGAATTTCCCTGTCTGGATTTTGTCAGGAAATAGCGGATCGGATCATAACTTTCCGGTGCTGCCATCGGTTTTTCCACATATTTCACGTTATTATTTAACACCGTTCGTACCTGACTTAAGGCACTGTAGATACCATCGCTTTCCGGATCATAATCATCCCAGAAAAATTCATTCATCAATTTCACCGTATCTGCATCTGTCTGTGTATAATTCTCATATACAAAATCACGATACACTGATTCCGTTTGACAATACTGTTTCTGCGCCTCTGTGGTCGGATCGCTTACCCAGTCCTCTGCCACTGTCAGCTCTGCCGGTCTGGAACCGGACAGTTCTGTTCCGGAATAAGAACCAGCTCCACGCCAACCGGTACTAAACAGTCGGGAAGAACGTTTCTCTTTATAATTGGAACCGTTTACTTCCTCCATGCTGACTGGCAGATAGAAATAATATCGGGAAGCGTCTGTCACCGAAATACTCAGCTCATTTTCTTCCGGCTGGTTGTCCTCGGAGCAGAGTGCATAATATTCTGCCACCTGCATCTGTGGGTGAAATCCCTGCTGTAAAAACCATTTCATGATTCCGGCATTTTCATTGCCATACGTATAAGAAGGCAGTTCATGCCATACTCCATTCTGATATACTTCGCCTACAAAGCCTCGCAGATAGAGCATTTTCTGCTGCCCTGTCTGAACCTGGAGCATCTCATTCGAATTTTTCTGCAAGGAAGCTGCCTGTCTGAGATCTCCCTCCGGCAGAGAATCCTCACCGTAACGCCAGGTTCGGATCTGTTCCTTCCACTGTTGTCTTGCCTGTGTCACAGAATCCAGATTTTCCTGTGGAAGCGTCAGACCACCGATCACGACAATCACCGACACCACTACAAAACAGAACAGATTTCTGGCAGTAACGTAACCGCCCTGAATTGCCAGAAATAATCCGGCTAATCCGATCAAAAACAGCATGCCCATATATGGTTGAAACATACCTGTCATCAATGCAAGCATCGTCCATGCCATACTGTATCCAATGCCACAGATCACTTTACGGTCTTTTACCATCCACCAGCAAAACTGTGCACAGAAAATGACCATCAACAGTGTAAATGACTGCATTGCCGCATTTTCCTGCGAAACGGAAAGCAATGCCACACCACCATCGTGTACTTCATTCCAGTACATAAGGATCATGTTGATCCAACTTTTGGCACCGGTCCAATATCCGTGAAAACCGGTCAGGATCAGTACCAGAAGCCATGGTCCTCCATAGTAGAATACCTTCATCCACTGTTTTTCTCTCTTTCTCTGTGACAACACACAGCAGACCAGTGTGGCGATCATCAGCAAATATACCATTGCCGATATCGACGGATACTCATTCCCCTCTGCATGCAGTACACTCAGACTGCCAAGGCACAGACAGAGGCTCAAAAGAAGGTGGATTCCTACTTTAATATGTAATTTTCCCTCACTATCCGGTACAATCCGATCAACGGTAAACTGTTTTTTCGTACGTTTCATAGTAATCTATTATCCTTAACAAATAATCCGGTACATTTCTTCTGTCTTATCTACCGGTATATCGATCATTTCACAGCTTCCACTCACGCTGCTGATCACTGTATCCAGATCTGCTCTGGCACTGACCACGGTGGTTCCAATCTGACCACTTAACGTATGCAGATTTTGCTGATATACGCCTGCAGACAGGATCAGTAACCGTGTAAAATATTCTTCCAGATGCTCTGTGATAAAATATTGCAGCGCCTGTCCACTGTACTCTGGAATCGGACTGCTCATCCACAACATCAGCATCCGCTGCAGATCCCGTCGATCCCGCACTTCACAAAGCTGCAGACCATTTTTACCCGGAACCGCCATACAGAATGCACATCCAAGCCGCAATAACTGTTCTCCGATCGCAGTACCAAATGCTACAGCTGTATTGATTTCTTCTACAGGATTTTCCTGCGGTTCTCCATGTTCGTCTGCTGCTTCTATATTCATAACTTTACGTCCCAGATCCGGTAAAAGTACCATATTGTAATGAGACGGATCGCTGGCTTCCCGCAAAATGAGATTCTCTGTCTTGCTGGAAAGCTTCCAGTGTACCAAACGGATATCGTCTCCCGGCACATATTCCCGGATATCAAACATCTCACTTGGATCATTTCCTTTCCGGTTCTGCATGCGCCCTTCTTCACGGGGTGCTCCAATGGTTGCCCGGGACATTTCCACATGCACGTTCACGGAACGCGGATATACGATGGTCTGTACCGTCTCAAAGGGACGAATTTTCCTTCGAAATAATTTTAACAGATCCTGCAGTAAAATCTCTGCACACTGTATCTTCACTTCCCCACAGCGCCGCGCCGGAATGGTCAGCTCCACTTCCCTGGATTTACCGGACAAATACATGAAATAATATTTGCGTTCTGTACTGCAAAACATGGTATTTTCAATATCCACGCCCATCAGAATACTACGTGCTGCATACAGAGGGAATCTGGAATACATCTTTACCTTTACTTTCAGGTCTTTTCCTTCCTGTGTTCCGGAAACAATTTCCATATCCACCATCATATTTCTGGCATCTACACGGCTCAATACAGCCATCAGCACGGCAAGCACCACCATCATGATCAGCAGAAATAACAGGAACCGATTACTAAATAAGAAAACAAGCACTGCCAGACACGCCATCAGGACAAGATAGCCGATCCTGTTTTTGTTCATATCCTTTACTCCTCTGTTCCAGGTCTGAGTTTCAGCAGAATTTCTCCCAGAATATCTTTTGCCTGAACGCCTTCTACCTGCGCCTGTGGACGCAACACCAGACGATGTGCACATACATCACAGAATACACTCTGTACATCTTCCGGAATCACATAATTACGCTCCCGGATCAGCGCATTTGCCCGCGCCATTTTAACAAGTGCAGAAACACCACGCGGAGAGATACCAAGTTCGATCAGCGGATGACGTCTGGTCTCCTCACACAGACGGATCGCATAACGCAGTACGCTGTCTTTTATCTCTACAGAAGACAGATAGTTCTGCACTTCCAGTACGTTCTGTGCATTTGTCACCGGTTTGATATCCAGCAGCGGATTGTGATAACGCTGCGCGGTAATGATCTGCATCTGGCTCTCAAGCGTCGGATAACCGATGGACAGACATACCATAAAACGGTCTAACTGTGACTCCGGCAACGGCTGTGTTCCGGAGAATCCCAACGGGTTCTGTGTTGCGATACAGATAAACGGCAGTGGCAGCACATGTGTCTCACCATCGATACTGATGGTATTTTCTTCCATAACCTCCAGAAGCGCTGACTGCGTCTTCGGTGAAGTACGGTTGATCTCATCTGCCAGAAGAAGCTGACAGTTTGCAGCTCCTTCCCGGTATTCAAATTCATTCGTCTGACGGTTAAACATCGTAAAACCGGTAATATCTGACGGCAGTGTATCTGTTGTAAACTGAATACGTTTATTGCTGAGTCCAAGCACTTTGGAAAATGCCAGTGCCAGTGTTGTCTTTCCGACACCCGGAGCATCCTCCAGCAGTACATGTCCTCCTGCATAGATTGTCATAAGTACTTTTTCAATGATCTCTGTTTTACCGATAAAAGCCTTACTGATCTCTTCTACGATCTGTTTTGACTGTTCCACGATCATTCCTGTGTATCCTCCTGTTCCGGGATCGCCGCATCTGTATCTTTTGTCGCTACATCTGCATCCTCACTCTTTTTCTTATCCTTGTCTGCAGATGTATCTTCTGACTCTGCACTGTCTGCATCTTCATGGTCGGAATCTGTACGGTCCGCATCTGTATTTTCAGAAGCGGCGGTATCCAGATTTCCGATTCCTGTATTTACCATCCATATATTGGAATTTTCATAAACTGTATTGCCAGAAACATCCGTATTGGTATTTTCCTCTGTGGTTCCTTCCGTCGTACCATCTGGATCAGTATCCGTTGTCTCTCCGGAGCCATCCGAAGTATTGTCTTCTACCTGCTCCGGGTCCAGTCCCATCATGGCACGGATACGGTTATGGGATACTACCAGACGCTTGTTCACTTCTGTCAAAATCTCCTCATTCGTCGGTTCTGTACCATTCTGTTCTGCCAGATCTGCCTCAACTCCTGCCCACATATCTTCCGCAGTATCATAGCCGGCAAAAATGTACTCCCACATACTAATATAAAAGTCTTCCCAGCCTTCCGGTACCTGAATATGAATGCGGCTGTCATCGATTCCAAAGGAGAACGGCACTCCATTAAGGATATCATCATCGCTTCGGAACAAATTCGGCGCCCAGCCTTCAAATACCAGCGTAACGCTGTCGCTCTCCACACCGGCAAAGGCATTGCTGTAAATAGCAGACAGACCATTTGGAATTACTACTTTCTGCAGATTTTTCGCCTTGGAAAAAGCACCCGTTCCAATATTATCCAGATATCCTCCGGATGCCAGTCCGATTGTTTCTGCATCTAGCGTTGCTTCCATACAATATGACGGCACTCCGGTCAATGTGACAAATCCATAGCTGTCAACCGTATACTCATACCATTCTGATAATCTGGATACCTCCTCCATTCCTAATGCTTTTCGTGCACGGTTCTCTGCTTTCAGCAATGCTTCTGCCACATAAGCATCTACTTCTTCATCTGACGGGAACTCCCAGGTATCCCAGTTTATATGCTGCCATCGAATATCTTCCCACATTCGATCGTATGCAGACTTATTCGGATAATCAATATAACCGGCAAAAGCATAGCGCCAGTCACGTATATACATTTCCTTTGAACTCTCCGGCACATGAATCCGTAATTTTTCCAGTTCTTCTTCCTCTGTCCAGCCATAATTAAACTGATATTCCCTCGTTCCATAAAGCATCAGCTTCGGGGCTGATTCGCTGTTAAAGTATATATCCCGCAGACTGTCACATCCGGTAAATAATCCGAAATAAACTGCGGAATTGTCAAGGAACTCACCAAGCGACACGTTTGTCATATTTTTACAATCTTGAAATACACCCTCTCCCAGATAAACACTGGCATCTACCGTAAAATCTGTAATGGAATTACAACTGGTAAATGCATCGTTATCCAGATAGAAAAAGGTTCCTGACAAAGTGATACTTCCACCCAGATCTGAATTGCGGAATGCACCCGGATCCAGCCAGTGCAGTCCCAACATATCATCCCAGTTTACAGAATAACTTCCGGATGGACTTTTCGTATCCGCCAGCGCATAGTGAAACAGCTCCGTGGTGCTCTCCGGCAATGTCACCTGATCTGACACTTCTCCGCCTGACCGCAGGCCAATCCATGGAGATCCATTACTATCCAAACCATATAACATTCTGGCATCTCCACCAATATCCACCAGACCATAAGAGGCTACCCCTGATGCTGCCGTAAAAGAAAGATGCCCGTCAAAGTAACCGGTAGAATCCGTCGGCGTATAAAAATAATACAGTCCGGTATTAATCGAATAACTGTCAGAAATCAGCGGCGCGTAATCATCTTCCATGATGCCTTCCATCGCATTGGATGCCACAAATCGCAGACTGTCACATCCGCAAAACGCCTCATTTCCAATTGTGATCGTATCGGTAGAATTGATCAAAATTCCCTGCAGCCCGATACAGTCTTCAAAAGCTTTGTAACCAATCTTCTTGATACTTTCCGGAAGTGTTACCCATTCCAGATCCTGACAGTCAGAAAAGGCCTGCTCTGCAATGGCATTGATTTCAAGCGAAGTTCCATCCTCTGCTGTCATTGTACCATCAAAAGAGGTAAGATTCTCCGGCACACTCATCAGCATAATGCCCGCATCTGATATTCTGTAATAGTAACCCTCTGCTGATTTCTGTAGCAGTTCTACGGAAACATCCTTATCCGTTCCGGAATCAGCCAGTTCTTCTTTTACTGTATCATACTGCTTCTTGGAATAACACCAGATAGCAGTTACATCACTGTCATTTAAGCATCCGTCTTCCAGATGAAGTGTTGTTCCATTTTTAGGCAAAATCAGTGTCTCAATACCTGTTCCTTTGGAAAAAGCATCTTTTTCAATCTGTTTTGCAGTATTTGGCAATGTAACGGATGTATTATTTTTTGAAACGATTCTGCGTATTTCACCTTTACTGCTTATAACAACACCACTTTTCATCGTGTATGTAACGGACGGATCATCCGCAGATGCCACACTGTTTCCGGTTCCATAGCGGATATTTGCATTATTCTCCTCCAGAAACTCCTCCATATAAGACTCCGGTACTACCAGTTTACAGTGATTAATATTTTCATAACTGAGTGACGGTACACCATCCAGCGTCTCTGCCTCAATATGAATCTCGGATATCTGATTATCTGCATTCAGGTTTATATTGGTAATCGCCGCAGGAATTGTCAGTTTCTTTAATTTGTAAGGAATTCCAAGGATTTCCGTAGCTTCTTTGTTCAGCAACACACCCTCGTCTGTGGACTGATAAACCGGATTATCCTCATCTACCAGATAGCCACGGTTGACATGTAATCCTTTACTGCTGTCAGCAAGATATATTACCGTATCCGGGATTTTCAAATAGTCAACATCCAGATCTGTGGATTCGTCAATCGACACTGCCTGAATATATTCCGGCACAGTCAATTCATCATATTGCATTCGGTCAAGAATCGTACCATCCTTCATTCGTTTAACAGCTTTATTTGAAATACCTGTCAGTGTCTGCAAATAAGTCAGACTGTTTCCAGATGGATCAATTTTCCCGTCATCTGTCATCCAGAACACATTAAGCTGAACTGTATATTCACTGCTGAGTGGTACGTTCTCTGCCGGTTCAAGGATATGTCGTCCCTCTGTGGAAGTATATAACCACGAAACCAGTTTTCCATCTTCCATCCATCCAGGGAACAATGTTGTTAACGGTTCGGTTCCCAGATAGTCCCACTGAAACCGATACAGATTCACAATGGAGCCTACCTCCGGATTTTGATCATAATTCAGAATCGTATCTGTATCGATCACAGAATTTTCTTCCTGAATTTCTTTGGAAAGTACAAAGATACGATTTGCTTTTAAACCATACGGCACCTGACGCTCTACCCATGGTTTATTTTTGGTCAGTCGATAAGACACCTTGATAATCATGGTATCATCCGTCACCGTGGTCGGAATCGTCAGTGGAAATTGATCTTTCCAGGTTGTACCGCCATCAAAAGATACCGCATCAATCCGGATAAACTGATTCAGAGCACTTTCTCCCCAGACATAGCGATTTTCCCGGTCATTGGAATATACGAACGTATCCAGCGAATTATATATCAGCGTCTGATCAATCGTCTGTCCTTTATACATATAAACGGCATCCGCATCCCAACGCTGACAGATTACCACACCTGCATAGTCACCATCTTCATCTTCGGTAACATCTGAGATGCCATCATCCGGATATGGATGATCAATAACACCATCTACCCGGTTGTTCCATTCTTTCTTTACTTCGGGATCTTTCGCGGTTGCAGACGGTCTTTTGTTATCAGAACCACCGTTATTGTTGTCAGAATTGTTATTCCCATTATTTTTGTCATCTGTGGACGGTGTTTTATTTGTATCAGAGCCGGAATTATTGCTGCTCCCATTTCCATTCGTGCTGTTCTGGCTATTTCCACTGCCATTACTGGCACCATTTCCATTCGGATCCGTGATCTGCCCGATTCCGTTGCCGTTGATAATGATATCTGCATTGGAAGTATCATCCGTCAGATTATAGACCCCGCCATTCTGACTGCCAGTTCCATTCTGTGTACCGGTGAACTGATCGTTATTTCCACTGGCATCGCCACTGTTCACGCCAACGGTTACAGCTGTCGCACGACCATTCTGCAGATCTTTCTGGAAGAGATAGTCCGACTGGTTTGCATTTTCCTGATTGTTGTCCTGCTGATCATTCTGATTTTTTTCCCAGAGTTCACTGTTATCGCCGTTATCATCCGCGGTATGCTCTACCTGATCCTTGTTATCGGAAAAAACGACCTGATTATTCTGAAGCTTACGGTTGGAATCTTTTGGTTGAAAATTCACCCCGCTCTGGTAGGCAACTGCCACCGTTACCGCACCTGCCGTGATCACAGAAGCAGCAGCGATCGCCACACCCGCTTTTTTATTTCTATTTTTCATCTATTATACCCACTTTTCTCTTGCGCATAATCTTTCAAGAATGCTCCGGCATTCTTGTTGCGAGGTGCGCGTCATGCAATTGCATGA
>OGJJ01000088.1_pt1 | contig 81186 bp, 70 predicted proteins | sample 1572081 | NCBI WGS metagenome assembly OGJJ01 (sample SAMEA2582122, study PRJEB24529) | metagenome | biome: Human gut stool | place: China | collected 2011
TAGGTGTCGGTGTGGGGGATATAGGCCTCGGGCTGGTAATAGTCGTAGTACGAAACGAAGTATTCCACCGCGTTTTCGGGAAAAAACTCTTTGAATTCCGCGCACAGCTGCGCGGCGCGGGCGTCGTAGAAGACGTGCGGGCGGCGCTTGCAGCCGACCGCACGGTACCGCCCGCACCCGTTGCAGCAGCGCGGCCACGCGGCCAGGCGCGGGCATGCCGCAGACAGGTCGGCGGAGGCGTCCACGCGCTCGCCGCGCCTCTCCCTCGGCGCGGTCACGAACCTGTGCGACGCCACCTCCGAGCACACCGTCGAGGGCGACCTGCCCAGCTCCCTCGCGATCTGCCTGCACGAGGCCCCTCGCTCCAGCATCCTCTGGACCGTGTCCCGCTCGTGCCTGGTGAGCCTGCCGTAGGCCCTCGGGGCCGCCTTCCCGGCCCCCTTCTTCCTCTTTCCGGACATGCCGTCCTCCGATCTCCCGGGGCCGGCCGGTCCGGCCCTCAGGGTATCGGATTCCCATATTCATCCGTACATGTACGGATGAATATGGGAGGTGTTCGGATGAAGTTGCCAATCAAGGATCTGGATTATCTCGCATGAGAACCCGAACATACGGTGGTTTTAACTTCCCAAAGAGGGTAAGATGGCTGTTGAAGACGACGCTTCCCGTGTAAGCAACATGGAGCGCGGGCGGCCTAGTTTTCAGTTTTGGTTAAATGCCCGGGCTCCACCCCGGGCATTTTTATTTGCGCTTGCTGCGCAAATGCCGTCCACCGTCCGCACCGCGCGTACGCCTACGGACCTTAACTCGAACATCATACGAATCGAAAAACGCAATGACGAACGTGCCGACCGTCGCAAGGGCGGCCAGCGCATCAAGGATCTTTAGCATAGGGAAGCCTCCAATCGAATTGTCGGCCGCCCGCGCACGGAATGCGCCATCCCGTTAATTCTAGACGAGCAAGCGACTGCAGAACTCAATTGTCAGGTAACCACAGTTCCAAAACGTATGGACGATGAATGAACTTCGATAGCTTCGATAGCTTCGATAGCAGACGCGAATTGATTTTTTGAAATATGGACAGACTCCTTGTCAGGAGGGTAGAATGATGCCGACGGCAGCCCAAGTTGTGAGAGCTGGGCAGAGCCGTTGCTTGCTAAAGTTAGGTCATCGTCTTAGCGACGGTGGCCTTTCTTTTTGGGCTTCGGACCCTGCTTTAGTGCCTTGGAAAGGCCGACGATAGCCGTGAGGAGCGAGGCCATAGCGGTCAGGAGCTTCACGAGCTCGGTGAAATCGGTCATGGGCATCACCTCCCATCGAATGGAGGGCTCTGCCCGGCACGAGGGCTGCCGACAGCGAGGACGATTCTAGCAGAGCGGCTGACCCTCCCGGGTTCTCTATGCTTCTTGCAAGATTGGCGATTCAGGATGGGCGACATCAACCGAGTGCCGTCTTTTATTGTCCATTTTCGACCAGACGCCCCCGAGGGCTAAGGCCCTTCCTTCACACGACGCATATTGTCAATATAGTTATTGTTGTACACCCCTGCGGCAAGCGATGTGCTAGATAGTAAATCACGTTATACGAGTGATTGGGAGGCGCGTCATGGCAACTGCTACCGCGACATTGAGCCTGCCCGAGAACTTAGCAATCAGGTACGACGGTTTGGCGAAATCAACGGGACGCGAGAAGACTTTCTACATGACAGAAGCACTCGCTGCCGAGATTGACAGGCTTGAGTACGAGTACGGACTATTGAAGAAGGTTGAGGATTACCGGGCTGGTGGGCTTGAGACAGTGACGCTCGACGAGCTGGAGGAAAGCCTTGACCTGGAGAATTGAGGTCGACAAGGTCGTCCAGCGATTGATGAAGAAACTGGACAAGCAGATCGCCAAGAAAATCTTAGCTGACCGTGGGCACATCCACCGCAGCGGCACCCGCCTTGGACAGGCTGCCTTTTTCGAAGCCAATGAGGCAGGCGCGCACGATGAACTTGCGGACAAAACTCGAAATCCCCTTACAGGAATCGTTCATGTTCGCTCCGTTCAATCTGGTATTCCAACATCCACTTACACCAATATGCCAATCCTGGCCCAGCAGAGCCAATCGATATGACCTTTTCTTCCAGGGGCTGGCATGAGATAAGAATCCCACTGCCGAAACTCTCGCACGAGACCGTTTGGTGCCAGCGGGTGACATGCCAGTCCATAGCAACAGCCGAAGTGCCTGATAACGGAACTTTCGAATAACGCAGCTACGCAACTGCACAAAAACGGAACTACCCGATAACGTAACTGCGACATAAAGTAACTACGTAATAACGTGACAACGTAATTGTCGATTACATGTTTTACCAAGCTCATGAATAATGGAAAGCCCCTGCTCGGGACAGGGGCTTTCAGTCTGGCGAAACGTTTAATGGTGCGCTGAACGCTCTCTCATCTCGAGCGATTTTGTAAGGCTTTTCGTACCGGCGACGCCATGACCCAAAAGGCCATCGAGGCCCGACCTCAGCGCCGCGACATCTGACGGCGAGGCCCCGTCACACAAGATCTTCGAGTCTAGTAGCGACCTCATGAAGCGCTCTGGCGTCTTCTCCGAAAGAATTGCAGCGGCCTCGTTGGAGATCCGGTTCGGGTCGCGGGAAACGGGAACGTCGGCATTTCCTCGGATGAGACAGGGTGAGATCCGTTATTCCTGAGCCAATATCTGAACTCTATATCGATATCTTCAGGAACCTTGACTCTAATCTCCCCGGCCTCCTCGTCGATCACGATCGCGCCGTAAAGTGAGTCACGCTCGGCGTTCTCCACCATCCCCTCGAGCTCTAGGATGCCCATGAGAATCGGGAGCTCCATCAGGCTTTCGTGTCCGGCACTGAAGCTCCCGATTTCCTTGGCGCCATCATAATGGCCGGGAAATTCGACTACGTAACCGTTGGGCGAAAGCTCCGGCCATCCGAGCGCAAGGGCGGCCTCCACCTCATGCGAGACGTGGGCCACAGGAGAGATGCCGTCACGCGAGAAGGGCTGGATGAAAACGCCCTCGCGGCCTTTCGGATCCCTCTTGAGTTTGAAACAGGCGTCATGGGGCCGACAAGGATAGTCACTGTACTGAGGCGTGTACTGCACACTGAATAAGGCGACGTAAGGCTCACCGTAGTCATCCACAAGGTACATATCAGCTCCTCCTAATATTCGTTCGCTTGACCGTATTTTTTTCGTTTACCGCGATGCCGCGATCGGCCTTCTGCGCGCGCTCCGCATCGAAGGTCCTGACGAGCGCGGGCGCGTACTCCTCAGCAAGTGATGCGGCCTGCAGCTTGAACATGCGGGAGATGACACCCGCATCCTGCTTTGCCTGCTTGCCTGCGAGCGCGATGGCGGCCTCGCAGATCTCGTTGGTCGTCGGCTCCCTTCCACCGAACTCCGCGAGCTCATTTCTCACGGTATCCAGCGAGCCGCCGTCATTTCGGGAATAGGCGGCGATATAGGCCTGTTTGAGCGCCTCGACCAGCCTCTCGTCGACCGCAATCCCCGTCTCGGTGCCACCGCCATCCCGATAGTAGGCCGTCGTGGCCCCCTCAATCGATTCGGCGAGACTTTTCCCTACATCCATCCCGTCTCCAATCTCATTCAACCTCAATAGGTCCAATAGCATCCAGACGACCAATGCCTTTGGAAGCCGATTTTGCCTGTCGTTTAAAATCCATGGCCGTTCGTGTTGGGATGTTCGTCCCCATTCTGCCCTCCAACACTGACGGGAGATTCCGTGATGGCATGGCCGTTCTTGTCCTGGCCATCATCTCCGCTTGACTCTTTCTGACCCTTTTGCAACTCCTTCTGCTCCAGCTCCGCAAGCTCGGCCTGCAGATTCTTGAGGTTCTCCTCGCCGTCCCATGGCTCGGCAACGATCTTGGTGGCATCCTCGAGCTGCTTGTCGGCACGCTCCATGAGGGCTCTTGCCTGGTCCAGACCGCCCGCCTCCTTCTCGATAATGCCGTCCATCTGCTGCAGCACGGTATGCGAGCCGGAAGCGGCCGATGGTAGCATATGCTTCGACCAGTGCGCGTCGGCCGTTCCTTTGACCCTAAGGCCGATAAAGGGGTCGTAACGGAAGGTGCCGCCGCGCTCGAGCAGAGTCTGTTCCTTCTTCACGACAATCTCCAGACCGCGGAACTCTCCAATGGCCCTGACTGGACCGATGGGGCAATCTCCGGCTGCCCTCTGGATCATCTGGATCGCGTTGGCTCGATTTTGTGCCGAGACGCCGCCAACCGAGACCCTTACGATATCGGTGCCCTTCTCGAGCTCCCTTTGCCTGTTTGCGCACTCGAGGGCATCGTGATCGCGTTCGAGCAGCTCGAATTGTCTGCGGTGGCTCACGGCAGAAGGCTCAAAACGAGATTCGATCTGGCTGCGCATGCCCGCGACCATCTCGGCATGGGATTGCTTGAGCATGGACTGCGACATGATCTCGCTTCTCAGCTCCTGGATCCTCTTGATATCGGGGTTGCCGGACGCAACGGCGGCAAGGTCGGAGTAGGAGATTCTAGTCTCATCGATGTCATCCATACTGCGTACGGACGGCTTATTCGAGAAGACCTGCCCGATGAAGCGCTGCTTATGCTCGACGGTGGAGTAGAGGAAGGAGTCGAACGTTCCCTGGGCGACGTACTTGAAATCCTTGACGCTCCCGAAAAGGTTTCCCTGACGCCTGATTCGACCCAAGCGTTGCTCGAAATCGGAAGGCCTCCACGGGCAATCGAGGTTGTGGATGGCCGCGAGCCTCGTCTGGACGTTCGTGCCCGTGCCCAACTTCTCGGTCGAGCCCATGAGGACGCGAACCTCGCCCGTACGCACCTTCTCGAAGAGCGTTTCCTTCTTCTCCGGGTCGTTGCCGACGTCGCTGACGCACGCAACCTGCTCGGAGGGGATTCCCGCCTCGATGAGACGTCGCCTCATATCATCCTGGATATTCCATTTTCCCGAGGCTGGGGTCGAACGGTCGCAGAAGACGAGCTGAGCGCCGCGCATGTCGGCCGTCTCCTCCCAAATTCTAAATACCTCACGTGCGCACGCCTCGCATTTGCCGCCCTCCATCGGCTCAAGCTCTGGGTGCATCAGCTTCGGGTCGAGGGCGACCTTCATGCCGTCGCCGGTGATCGCAAGCAGGTTATCGTTGTCATCGGCAGTTCCGGCGCGGACGCGCTCGCCGCGGATGCCGAGTTTTTTGACCTCTTCGACCTGTTCGGGCGTGGCGGGCACGGTGATATGGATCTCCTCGCATTCGGGAACCTTGAGGTTCACGGTCTCCTGCGTGACGATATCCGCAAAGGTTCGATAGGCACTCATGAGCTCGGGGAGGTTATGGAACTTCGTGAAGCGCTGCTTCAGCTGGAAGCCGTTGCCCTCGGGCTTGATCTCCATCGAGTCCTCTATCGTGCCGAACGTAAACGCCCAGGACGGGAACGATGACAGGCCCTGTCGCTCAAGGAGCTTGGGCGCAAGATAGCGCTGCATGTTGTACAGCTCGCCCATCGTATTGGTGACGGGCGTGCCCGTGGCGAACACGATGTTGCGTCCACGGCCGATCTCGCGAAGGTAGGTGCACTTATCGAGCAGGCTCTCGCTACGGTTGGACTTCGATGAGGTCATTCCCGAGACGGCGAGGCCGTACGTGGGCAGATTCTTATAGATGTGCGCCTCGTCCACAAACAGATAGTCGAAGCCGATCTCCTCGAATGAGAGCCCCTTGGTCTTCGGGGACGAATGGAGCTTCGCGAGCTTCTTATCGATTTCGTTGACTTCTTCCTGGAGCTTTTTAACCGAGAAAGTTCCGCCGTTTGCCTGCGCATCCATTTTGGCCTGCAGGAATTCTTCCTTACGGCGCTTGAGATAAACCTCCTTTCGCTCCTGCGAAAGGTCGAGCATATCGAAGCGCGAGCCCGATACGATCACGGCGTCCCAGTCGCCGTTTGCCGCTCGGCCGAAGAACTCCCTCGCCGCGTCTGCGGAATCCGACTCCGTCTTACGCATGTAGAGCACCCTCGCTCCAGGATAGAGATAGGCGAAATCCGATGCCCACTGCTCGGTTAAGTGCTTCGGCACGACGACAAGCGGCTTGGTGGCCCGGCCGAGACGCCTGGCCTCCATGCACATGGCGATACCCGTATAGGTTTTCCCGGCGCCGACAACATGGGCCACAAGCGTGCCCTCATCTGCCTGCCCAGCTCGCGCGACGGCGGCACGCTGATGCGGCCTCATCTCCACGTCGGGATTCATGCCGGGAAATGTGAGGTATGAGCCGTCATACGTTCTTGGAGCAAGACGGTTGTACCTATCGTTGTAGATTTTGCACAGAGCATTTGCCCGATCCGGGTCTGCCCACACCCATTTCCCGAAAGCCGACGAAATCAAGCGCCTCCTGTCCCATGCGGCCTTAGTCCCCTGGGGGTCGGGAACCTTCTTGCCCGTGGACATGTCGGTCTTGTTCAGCTTCGTCTCGCTGCCGTTGAGGACGGCCGAGATGACCTTGAGCGGCGAATAGCTGTTGCACCCGTATCTGGCCAGCACCTCGAGCGAAAGCTCGGTCGCGTTTCCCGTCAGGCGCCATTTTCCGGTACGAGGCTCATGAGAAACCTCGAATTTCCTCTGCTTTGCCGCAGTCATCTCACCATCAGTTAACTCGAGCTCCTCCTCGATGAAGCTCATGACGAAGGAGGGGGGAATCCAGGGAGAACCTAGGGTCGCCGCGATCTCTCCGGGACCCAGCTCACGTGGAAGCACGGCTTTCAGTTTCTCTTCGCAGGTGTGCAGCGCGGCGAGCCTCTCGACATCCGACTCGGTTAGGCCGAAAGCTGACATATGTCGCTCGCGTCTAGCCCTGTACTCGGCAAGGTCATCTGAGTTGACGAGCTCCTCATGGGGAACGGCCTGCTCGACGTCGCCCATCCAGTCGACATGGGTAGTCCTCACCACGGCCTCGTCACCAGCCTGGCGATAGCCGAGCGAGATAAGGAATTCGGCCGGCACGGGGTCTGCCTTCATCGCAGCCGCCAAAACACTCGATAGGGGCTCCTGCTCCGACTTCCGGGCATCAGAGATCCCATACGCGCGCGCCAGGTTTTTGATCGGATCGGGAGTCTGATATGTGTTGTCGGCATCGGCGCAGTGAAGTGCGACGGCAAGGACATCGGAGCCCACGCGGGGATCCCTGGAAAGCCGCCAGAGGACCTCCTCCGTGTTCATACCATCGGTCGCGAAATCTCGTTTACTTGCCAGATATCCGAGCGATCTCTCGACAAGCGTTGCAACGAGGGGGTTCGTTATTGCCGCGTGGCCGTTCCTGCGCACAGTGGAGATGCGAACCCCCTCATCGAGCTCTCCCAGGGCGGCAATTAACGCCTCTCCGGTCCACGTGCTGAACGACCTGTCGCGCCAGCTTTCGGGGAGGCTGCCGACATGCGCCGAGGCGATAACGGCACGGTCGGCCGTCAGGGGATGGACGCAGGTGTCCCACAGGCCGCTTTTCATGAGGACGGTAACGGCTCTCGCCACCTCCGCATTTGCCTCGGGAGTGCGGACGGGAGGGATCGAAACAGATTCGAACCAGGAGCTTTCCCCGGCATCGAAACGCTCGTTCTCTATCTTCTTTTGCATTGTATGGATTGCATCGAGCTTCTCGCCGATATCGCCGGAAAGATATGCCTCGGCGCTCTCGATCCTCGAAGTGACCGGATCGCGGACGATGAGGTCTCCGAGCTTTTCCTCGGCATCTTCAACGCTGCAGCCGAGCAGTCCACCGATGAGTGCCAGATCGACGCCGCCCGTACGGTCATATGAGACGGCCAGGGCATCAGCCGGGGTCTCCGAACGGTCGGGGAGGGGCGCCTGGGGGCGCACCGTGCGCTTCGAGAGGATGTCGGCCTTGCGGACGAAGTTCTTCTTGGTGTCCAGAACCTCGAGACTGAAGAGGTTGATGCCGAGCGAGCAGTCGTGATAGCCCTTCATGGTAAGGACCCTGCGGTTCTTCTGATCATTCAGGCGACCGTATCGCTCAGCGAAGCGGTCATAGCGGTCGTTGAGCGCCTTTATTCCAGATTCGATTGCGGCATCAGTCGATTTGGGGTCACGCTCGAGCGAGATAAGTGCTCGCGCGGCATCCCTGATCTCGAGCATTGCGCGTGCACGATCCTCTGCCCCCCGGCCTGTGGGCCGGAAAAGCTCGACCGTGTCGCCGTTGCCGTACCAGATCGATCCGCCGTCGCCCAACGTAAACTCATAGAGCGCCGGATTGGTGGGGATCTGGACGACCTCGGGCGCGGCAGACCTATCGGGCATCCCCTCGAAAGTATGGGAGATTGCAGCGATGGCCTGATCTGCCAGGGCCTTCCTGGCACCATCGGCGATACCCTCGGCGTCAAGACCGCTGGTCAGCGCATATCCGGGGCCGTATGCGGTCATCTCCGAGCCCTGCTCGCCGACGGCCATGGACGGATTGGAGACAAGCAGTGCGTTCACGCGGAAGCCGTCCGCGTTGGTCGCCGTGTGGACCCAGGCCGGCGCACTTTCGCGCTCGACCTCACGCGGCTTCTCAAGTTTTCTCAGGATGACGAGGTCGCACAGCGCGCTAGTTCCAGCCTGGCTCTCGAAAGTCTCCTTGGGGAGTCGTGCCATACCGACAAGGTCGCACTCGGCCGCAAGGCTCTCGCGGGTTGCCTCGCGAGCCTTGTCCATGGTGTAGCGGCTCGTCAGCACGGCGACGATACCGCCGGGGCGCACGGCGGCCATGGCCCTCTTGATCATATAGTCGTGAAGCGGCACACCGTCGATTTTAATAGCGTCGGAGTAGGGGACGTTGCCTATGGCGGCGTCAAATGACCCATCGGGGATCTCGCATTTTTCGATATCTGTGGCGACGATCGTATGGTCCGGGCAAAGCACACGAGCAAGTCCCGCGCTCACGGGGTCGATCTCCACGCCGGTCACATGGACGTCCATGCCCTCGGGCACGCAACGCATGAAGTTGCCCGTGCCGCATCCCGGCTCCAAAACCTCGGCTGTGCCGTCATCGCAGATACCTGCACCCTTTAGCGTCTCCCAGATGAGCTCCGCGACAGGACGGGGGGTGTAGAAGGCGGTGAGGACCGTCGCGCGCTGCTCGGCGAACTCATCTTCGCTCAGCAGCTCTTTCAGTTCCCGTGATACCTCGGCCCAGCCGCCGGTCGGGTTTTCGGCAAATGCGTTCGCCGCGCCGCCCCAACCGGAATAGGCCGAGATGGCGCGCATCTCCCCTGGGGTGGCGTCTCGCCCCTCATCCATGGTCGCCTTGAGGGCGCGCAGGGCGGCGACGTTCAGCCTCGCGCGCTCCAGCGGCGAATGGCCGGCCTGGACGTCAGGGTTTAGGTATTCGGTGTTGTGGCGGTTGACTAGAGCGTGAGCACCGTCTCGTTGAGGGCGATCTCCTCGGCCATCTTCTGGGCGCTGTTGGCCCTGCGAATATAGTCGTCGTACCGGCACTCGGCCATCGTGAGCTGCGCGAACTCCGGTGTCGCCCCACAGCTCTCCATGCAGCTGTCCTGCAGCTCCGCTAGCCTCGTCAGGTAGTTGCGCTCCACTGCCTTGAGATACTCCTCCGTCTCGCCGGCCGCGTCCATCCTGGCCAGTTCCTCCGGAGCGTTCTGCTCCATGAAGGAATACCGGAGCCCCCTCACGCCCCTGTACGGGTTCTTCAGCACCGACATGCGCTTCCTCCTCGGAATCATCCTTGTGGGCGGCCTTGTCGCCTCCCGTTTGGCTTACATAAGATTCCTGTTGCGCACCAAAGTCAAGTGCCAACCTTTGCTGTGCATCCACGTCATCTATTTGTTTTTCGGCTGGCGCCTCGTAAATTGAGGGGTCGTCCATCGCGAAAAGTGAGATTTGCCCCTCGACCGCGACAAAGCGCCTTGACGTTCTCCTGGTCATGGCGCTACGCCCCCTTTCGGGCGTTGTTTGAGGCTCCGCGCGCGCCGGCATCGAAGGATGCGAGCATACTCTTCAGGCGCTTTGTCGTCATGGCTGCCGATTGGCCGCGATCGACCGGGCTGTTCTGCGAAGCTCGCGTTCTCGGCTTGTGTTCGAACCCCGCCCGCCTGAGGGCGCGGTCGATTCTGTTCGTGGCGCCCCTCACCTGGGCGCAGACGCGCTCGATGCGGACGAGGAGCAGTTCGGTGTCCTCCATCGGCACGCGAATCTCCAAGCCGTCATCGATCCCGTAGCGGCGAAGCGTCACATGGGAGGCCATCGGGTCCATGCCCTCAAGGTCGATGTCTTCGGCGGCCTTTGTGACCGCGTCGAGTGCGACCGTATCCCCCTCGACCACCCTGATTGGAGCGGCACCGGGACACGAGGTAAGGCCCGTGTAGGCTGAGGCGGGGTAGACGGTCTCCGGCACGAGCTCGCAGTCTAGAGTCAGCTCTTCACCGTCTCGTTTTGCAAAGGGAACGAGGATCTCGAACCCTACCGGATGCTCTTTGATTTTGCCACCCAAACTATCGGCGCGCTGCCTGCTGAGGACAGCGGAGGTATCGGCCTCGGGATGGTCGAGCTTGAATGCCGCGAGGGCGAGAATACTCCTCGGGCCCAATTCGGGATGCTCGGCCATGGAGTCGAGAATCGTGTCCCAGCCTCGCGGATGACCCATCACGGCCGCGAGTATCTCGACAGGCGCTTCGATTAGCCTCTGCTGCATTATTTCCTCCCCGTCTCAGTCAACTCCCATCGATGATGGGGGAGTGCACCCATGCCGTCCGGTGCGGGAACAAGTGTTCATCATGACGAGGCTGCCGAGGTACACCCAATCACTGCTGACAACGATGCACCGCCGCTCCGCAAGGGGCATCTAGTCCCCGACCCTCATAGAAGGACGCATCTTGAAGCTCGTGGAAGCATATGACAGGTACGCCGTTATAGACACATGATTTAGCCGATTTGCTATTCCACCTTCCGACGCATGGGTCATGGGCGAGGTCAAATAGGGGAGGCCATTTCTGAACCGCAAGGTCGAGGACATCCTCCTCGTTATACTCGCCGTTATGGAGGAAGGCGAAGTGAGGCGCACCTTGTATTGCGCCTCCGCAGATTTCGACAACTGAAACCTGGCTGAAAGATTCTGAGCTTTCGCCGTCGCAAATCAGTATCCAGGACGATGGGACGACAGCGAAATCATTGTCGGCAAGCTCAATCCGCCGCATGTCGCGAGGCTTGTTCTCCGCCACGTCCATGTAGTAAAGGGAAAAGTGTTCGTGAAGGCGCAGGAGCTGATTATAGTCACGCTCAAGTTCCGCTACGGACAATTCCTCTGACCCATCATATGAGAGGTGTCTCATTTCCTGCGCAGTAAGCTGAAGCTCTTTTTGGCAGGCTTTACCCATGGCCTCTGCAACTCGAGGCGTAAGACCGGTAAACAAAACACTCAGATAATCAATCGCCTCACCAGTACTTCGGATTGATTCGGGGTTCTTGCTGCGTAGCTCCTTGATTCTATCCGGCGTAGCCACCTCAACGGTCGTACCGAATTTAATCTTATTCATCTTTGAGCCCTGTAACGGTAGTCTTGCCATGATCTGTCCATTCACAATCGGTATTTACGTTGAACTCGCGCCCAACGACAGAAAGGTCGCCCGAGCCTTTAGTCCGACGCCTTATCTGCGCCCGCGATCTTCGGCGCCGAGGCGATCTCCGCGAGCCTCGTGAGCCCCGAGGCTATCTCGACCGCGTCCGCGCCCAACAGCCAGTCTGCAGGCACGCCGAACGTCCTCGAGAGGGCCTTGAGCGAGACCGCCGAAGGCAGCCTGACACCCGTCAACCAAAGGGCGATCGAGCGCGGCGATTGGCCTATCGTAGCCGCAAGCTCATCCTGGCCGATACCCGTCACCCTCATGAGGGCGGCCAGGCGCCTGCGAAAGAGCAGCAGGGACGGTTCTGTTGTGTAGGGTCCGGGCGCATTCTTCATCTAAATCAGTACGTCCCGACGTTGAAGCCCTCGTCCTTGGTGAAATCGACGGTCACGGGAATCTCCGTCTCGTTGGGGAAATAGGCACGGATGACCCAGTAGGGGATATCGGAGCCATCGGGGCCCATTCCCGCATTCACGTCGCTCGACTCGATAAGCGTCTTCTCGGGAACGCCGTATTCTGAGGTCAGGGATGTGAGGTACGCGGCGACGGCGTCCTGGAAAGCCGCCTGGGTCGCTTCCTCCGGCAGGTTATCGGGCACGGCCACGATCGAGGGGTCAACCTGGGTCGTCTCACCCTGGCCATCTTTAATACCGGTCTCCGATCCATCGCCCAGCTCGTCGCCTGCGTCATCGGACGCACCATCGGTTGCCGTAGAGGATTCTACGGCCGAATCATCATCCGACCTGCCCATGGGAGGGAATACCGCGAACGCGATATTGATTGCGATGCAGACCGCGATGATGCCGACGCAGGCGAGAATAATCCCCTTCGAGTCGAGCTTCTTTCCCTTTTCGTACATGCCACAAGTTCCTTTCCTCTTAGAGCTATTTGAGCTCCACTCCGCCCATCCAGCCCCAGTAGACGCCGGAACCCTTTCCGTAGAAGGCTATGAATTGGTCAAGCGTTTTAGTCGTGATTGGGCCTTCATTGCTCATGACCTTTCCGTCGCCGACGTAGATACCGACATGGCCATAGAGAAGGCCGGGCGTTCCGGTGCCCGGATGACTCGTGTCTCCGACGATCATGCCCACCTTGAGATCCGCTGGGTTGTTGCTGTGGCACCAGGCCTTGACCATGTCGCAGGCGTTGCCGCCGTAATAGCCGACGCCGGCGGCCTTGAATACATAGGTCACCCAGGCGGCGCACTGGTCCTTGCCGGGCGAGGGTATCGACTTGCATGCGCTCACGACGGCCAGCTGGGTGCCCGTGGCGCCCGACAGCTCCTGACCGGAACCGCCGAGGGAGCCCGATGTGATGGCGTTGTAGAAATACTCCGCGTTAGGGTACCTTGAGTCCCAGCCGTGCGGCTTACCTCCCACCATCGCGCACCGCTCCCATCCCATCGCATAGTGCATCGTCGCCGACTCGAGATCGTCGGTCTCCATGAATGTCTGGTAGGTGTACTTGCCGTTGGCGCTGGTGAACGAGCCCCATTCGTCATGGTCCGACCAGAACTCGAGCTGAACGTCGAGCTCGTACCAGTTCCTGCCTGTATCCTTGGCGAACTGGGCAAGGCGAAGGCGACGCCCCCCGTCCCACTGACCGATACCAACTGCCTTGTTGTAGACGGGGCCCCTCGCGATGATCTCGTCATTGGTGCAAGGACTGATACCCTCTTCCCAATAGGCACGACCGCCCTTCGCCTGGTCGGCCATCGGATATATCTTCTTGACTGCGGTGCCCGCGGACTCATGGCAGTAGTTGCCCATGATGGCCGCGGCATGGATGTCGTCACACCCGTGCTCCTTGAGGTACAGATATATCTTGAGCTCGTCGGCGCCCAGGCTCGCCGTGCTGCTCGCGCCGGCGGCCTGGTTGCCGAACAGAACGATGCCGAGCGACGAGGCTAGGACCACGCCCATGAACAGCAGGCACCCGAGCGAAAGCAGGGATGTGAGCAGGGCGACCCTGTTCCTCCATGCCCTAATGGAGAGGAGCTTCTGCCTTCCCTTGCGCCCCTTGAAGATCTTTCGAGAGATGCTGCCACCGACAGCGCGGCTCGCCTTCTTCCCGAGCGAGGCGTGTTTGAGCGCCGCCTTGCGCTTCCTGCGCAGAGAGCGCTTGCGGTAGTCCTTGAGCTTTTTGACAGCGGCCGGATCTTTCTTGAATGAACCGGGACGGCGCTTCATGAGGATATCGAGCTCGACCGCATTGGCTCGCGAGAGTGCCTTTGAGGCGCTGCCTGCGAACGGTGCGGCAGGGACCGTCGCTATCTTTTTCGCGAGCTCCGAGGACGCCGCGAGCTGGGCCGAGGGCGTTGCGCCCGACACAGCGGCCCCGCGTCGGGAAGACGGGGCCATAGCGGAGGGGGAGAAACCCGATCCCTCTGCCATATCTGTGTCGGGCGCATCGGCTTCGGATGCACCCGCCATCGAGGATCGCACAGCTCCTGCAAAGGCGCCGCCGTAGGAGGCGGCGCCCGCGGCGGCAGATGCCGCACGCGAGCGCGTCGTTTTCTGAGCGCCGAGACGAGAGAGGTCGGATGAGTTCGCGCGCGAGCGGTTCTTGCGCGAAGAAGATCCTGCCGATGCCGTGGCATACCGCGACTCCGAATCGAGCATGGCGGCGACGGTGCCCGTGCGCCGGCTGGCGGCGATACGGGCATCCGCATGGGCAAGGTTGGAACTGTATCTCGTCGAGCGCATTTTCTAGCCTACGAAACCGGAGCCGTTTGCGTATTCGCCGAGGCCCTCGGGGCTGATCTCATCGGGATTCGTGAACACGCCGCCGACATCCTCGCCGCTGTCGTTTTGGTAGTTAAGCAGGCCCTGCATGGCCCCTGCGACCGATGCGCTCGTGAAGCGCTGCTCAGCGGGCTGCTGGGGAGTAGCCGTCGCCTGCATTGCGGCCTGATGGCGGCGCTGAGCCGCGCGCTGGTTTGGATACATGCCTCCGGTCTGCATGAAGTCTGCACCGGGAGTCTGCTGGGACGTTGCGGAGTGTGGCGGCTGCTGAGGGACTTGCGCCTGAGTGCGCGGACGGGCCGGCGATTCCACCGGCTGCTGACGGGCGCCGTCGAAGCGAGAGGCCGCCTGCACGGCATCCTCTTCGACGGGCTGGGAAAGCTCGGGGGCAGCGGCGGGCTGGGGCTCCGCTACGGCATCGAGGCCGTTAGCGCGCTCGGACATGCCCACGAGCGCCGGCAGCGTGTAGCCGACCTCGGAACCGGAAAGTGCGACCGTGCCGTTGGAAAAGGCGATGTCACCGGAGGGATCGGCGCCGAGCGTGATGCCGACAGCGGAGAGCGCCAGCGCGAAATCATCGAAGTGGGTGTCGCTCTCACGGGTGAAGACCTGATCGATTGCGTTCAGAACAAGCTCCTTGAGCTCGGCTTCAGCCTGTGCTCGCAGCTCCTCCTCGGTCGGGAGTCGACGGGTGTTGAAGCGCGAGAAGCTCACGCCCTCCTGGAAGTCACGAATATCCATATCTTCCATCCTTTCATTTTTGGCGGCAACCGCGTCTCGGTTGTCGCCGCCGTTGAAACCAAATTGCTCACTCGCAGGTCGATCGGAGGATCGGACATGCGGCGGGGGAGCCATGTGCGCGGGCGACGGCACGCTGCGGCCGATCTCCTCACGTCTCGGACGCGTGGACGATGACGGGGCATCTTCCGGCTCGTCGAGCGTATCGACGTCGGCCTTCGCCGGCACCGGCCTCGCCACCCGGCGCTTGATATCGGCGGGGCGGGTCGTGCAGATGTCGTAGAGCGTCGGGCAGATCTTCTGGTCGATCGGGAAGTCGAAATGGACCACGCGGTTCTTGAACACGTAGAGGCCCTCGCCGGGATGCGCGGTTGCCAAAACCTTCGTCTGGCTCTCGGAGAGGTTGAACAGCTCCTGGAAGTCGGGCAGAAGGTCGCTCGTCTGCTGCAGGACCGTCACGAAGGGCGAGTTCTGGAACATGTAGCGCGTCTCCTCGCTGTTGAGGACGCGCGAGAGGTTCTGCGTGATGGCGTTGATGTAGAAGTCCCATTTGCCGCCACGGGTGAAGAAGCGGTCGATCTGACTGCGCGCATAGGGGCTGTCGAGCAGGAGCTGGAACTCGTCGATAACGAGCCAGGTTCGCCTTCCGGCGCGGCGGTTCGCCGAGACGCGGACCCAGATATGATCGAGGATGATGAGAAGCGCCAGCGGCTTGAGCTCGCTGGACAGCTCATGCAGGTCGAAGCACACGAGGTTCGACTGGAGGTCCACATTCGTCGGATGGTTGAACAGCGACAGCGTGCCCGTGACGTAGCGGCGAATGAGCTTCGCGAGGTCTCGGGCGTCGCGCATGTCGGAGCCCTGCTCGGACATCAGGAAGTCATAGATATCCTGAAGTGTCGGCAGGTTCTCGGGGCGCGGGTCGTCCAAGTATCGGTTATACGCGTAGGCCGCGGCGGCATCGAGCACGTTTGCCTGGGCGTCGTTGACGCTGCTCGCCATCATGCGAACGAGGGACTGGATGAAGGACACCTTCGCCGGAACGGGGGAGGACTTCGTCTCCGGGTCATCCGAGCCGTAGGCAAGGGAGATGTCGAGGGGATTGATGTAGTCGCCGGAGTTCTCCGCGATACGGATCACCTGGCCGCCGAGATACTCGGTGGGGGTGACGTACTCGCCCTCGGGGTCGATTGTGATCACGTCGTCGTCCGGATGCTTCAGGTGTACGGGGATGATGCGGGTGATTTTCGAATTGAACGACTTGCCGGAACGGGGCTGTGCCAACGTGAAGCTGTTCGTGTGCTCATGGGAGACCGGATCGTAGACGATGAACGAGCGGGTCTCGGCATTGAGGCCCATGATGTTGCCGCCCGGGTCATTCATCTCTGCTGCAACGAACATCATCATGTGCGCCAGGGGGTCGGTCGTGAGGGTGCGCTCATACGGGATATAGGGGGTACCGATAGGCAGGGCGGTCGAGAACGATTCCTCGCGAAGCGCGCGCCAGGAATCGGGATAGGGCTTCCTGTGCGTGGAGAACACCTTCTCGACCTCGCGGCATGCCTCCTCGAGCTCCGTCTCCGTGCGGCCCTGGACGGCAACGACCGTCGTGACGCCGAAAGCGTGCATCTCCGCGCTCTCAAGGTCGTCTCGGAAGGCCTCGGCGTCCTCCTGGGCCTCACGCATGGCGGGCGGCATGTTGCTCTGGTCGACGAAGTAGCCGACCTCGGGACGGCTCGTGTTGAACTGATAGGTGTTGTTTTCCTCGGTGATCTCATGCAGGTGGTTCTCTGCAGCGGAGATCGCGGCAGAGAATTCCCAGGGCCGGATGTGCCATGCGACGGTGAGGTCGTAGGGCAGGCCCGTCAAATCTGAGATAAAGGAGTCTTTCATCGTCTTGCCGTACCCGTCGAGGGTGACGTCATAGGTCTTCACCCAACGGCGCCCGACGATCATCCTAGGATCGCCGCGGTAGCCGTCTGCCGTGAGGACGGAAGAGGGGGCCACGAGCTCGCGGGTCGTGAGGCCGACGGTTCCGGAAAGACGCTCGAAGTTCGCCGTGCCCGGGTTATCGTCCTGTCGCGTCATGGCCTGGATGATATCGAGGCGCTGCTGGCCGTCGAGGATATGCGCGTCGGACCCGAGATCACGCATGAAGCGCAGGAAGGAATCGGCCTCCTGGGAAAGGCGCGGGACGGCGCGCTCCAACGTGTCGGCGGACACCGCGATCGTCACGATGCGGTCACGGCGTACAGATCTGGAGGATTTCGCCAGCATGGAGCGAGTCCAGGCGTTGTACTCGCGGCGCAAGACGTTGCCGCGATCATCACCGGGCACCTCGCGGAATAGCAGGTCAGAGGCGAACTCCTCCGGGCTTACACGCTTGTTCATGATGAAGATGCCGAGTCGCACCGTATGGTCGAGGGAGTCGAGATACGCCGCCCATGCCTCACGCACGCGATATTGGTCCTCGGGTCGTGCACCCTGATAGTTGACGTCGTCGACCCGCAGGGCGATGGAGTAGGTCGCCGAATCAATACGCATGACGCCGTCGACCGTTAGCAGCTCGTAGGGCACGAGTTTCGTGGTCGACCACTTGGGTTGGACGAGCTTGACGTCGGTCGACAGGGCGGTGTTGACGCCGAGATCGGCCTGGTCCTCATCCGTCTCCCAGGAAGAGCCAAGGGGGATGGATGGAACGTCGGGACCATATTTCGCAAGATGCTTGTCGCGCTTCTTCTTCAGCTTTTTCAGGCGCTTGTCCATTTGGCGCACGCCCTTCGGCCAACCGGCCTCGACGGCGTTCGCGCGGCGCTGTTCCGCCTCCGCGATCTCGCGGTCGAGTTCCTCAATCGTCATCCTGCTCATCTCGGGTTTCTCCTATCGTCTTCAGTAGAGACCTCAGCCATCGCCTGGGCGATTCCCGCCGGCACGGTCTCCTGTTCTGCCTTTCTTGCCTTCTTCGCGGCTTTTTCGCGGCGCTTCTCCTTACGCAATTCGGCCCTCGTCTTCTTCGGTGTCGCGACCTCGAAAGTCGGCACCGCGAGCATGAGCTGATCCGGCTCGGCCCGGTCCTTCAGCATGAGGGGCAGCCATTTTTCCGATTTGAGGCCGTGGTGTGAGTGGAGTCCTATCACGCCGATCCCGACGCAAACCGGTATCGCCAGATATGTGACGGCCTCCAGGTTCCAATCCCATGCGTATACGCCGTAAATGCCGACTGACACGACCGAGGCGGCAGCCAACGCCGCCACTGCAGAACGCTTGGAAAAATGACCGAAGATGTTTCTCGCGACATAGTTGTTGATATCGTCGCGCACGAATGTCTCTGCCATTTCATCACCTTCCCTAGGCAAGGCCAAACAGGCTGTTGGCGACCATCTTGGACTTGTTGACTATCTCCGTGATGCACAGGACGGCGCACATCGATGGGATGAGGGCGGCGACGGCATCCCCAAACCCGCTCAAGCTGCTCGTGTCGGAAGTGATCGGCGCTATGAGCTCAGAGGCCACCGTCATGATCAAGGGGATCATGCCGATGGCGATGACAATCATTACCGCCTGGAAGCACACCGCGGCGAAGCGCTTGAGGTACCCGACCCCCATTGCCCTGGACCTGTCGTCTGCGAAAAATGCAAGGCAGAGTGGGCTCGCCGCCGCCCTGAGATATATCTCGCCGACGCGTACAAAGATGGTAGTGAGTACGCAAAATAGGCAGGCAACGCAGGCGACAAGGGCCACGATCGCAAGAAGCAGCAGAATAAAGGACGTGCTCGCCTGGGCATACGTCAGAGAATCGAACGAGTCGAGGACCTGCTTCCTGATGGCGAGGGGCTCAGACGCCTCTATGCCGACAGATGCGAGCGCGATGTTCACGACCCTTACCAAGTTCTGGGCGAGGATATATATGCAGGCGCAGATATCCATCGCGTGCACGATGAGGGTGTAGCTTACCGCGAACATCATCACGACGAAGGCGAGGCTTGCCATAATGTCGATACCGGCCATCTTGCGGCGGACATCGAGCTGGTGCATAAGGGCGACGCCGAAAGTCAGGCCAAGAAACGCAAAGGCGTAAGGCTGGAAGGCGTTTTTGGACAACGTCGATGCCATGGTGTAGAACTGGGCAAAAGGCCCATTGGTGAAATCGGAAGTGAAAGCCGTATCCGCCGTGGAGGACACCAGTGAAATACACCATTCGGCGAGGCTGGTCGCATTCTCTGCAAGGCCCCGGCAGAAGGACCATGCCAAATTTTCGGCAGAATACTTAAAGAATTCAAAGTTTAGAGCGAATTTGGGCGGATGATCCTTGATTAACTGGTTTTCCAAGTCCTCCGGGTCCTTTGACTCGGAGCCTTGCGATTCATGCGGCTTGTGGTTCCCGTGGTTCACACTCGTCGAGGCCGACGCCGCCTTCTCCCAACCATCGGGCGCCCACGAGGGCTCGAAGTTCTTCTTTAGGTCTTCCTTCTGCAGTCCACCGGTGTACTTCTTCCTTTTGCTATGGGACTTATCGACGACCTTGCCGTTTTTATCGTAGTAGACGGGCCCCTCGACGGTGCTTCCGTTGATGCCGGTCGTTACGGTGTAACCGATCTTGTAGGCCTTGATGCCGCCGTGCTCGAAGGTCACATACTTGTCCTTATCGACGTCGCTCCAATTGATGGAAATATGCTGGCGCTCGGGGGCCATGTTGTCGATGCCGAGATTGACATTCCACTGGCCCTTTTGAGCTGCATATGCGATACCGGACATCGCGCAGCCCAGCACCAGCAGGGCAACGCTGACAACCGCGAAGCGAAAAATGCCTTCAGACCATCTTATGGAACGCCTGTCGAGCTCATATTCTCCGTATGGTTCCGTCGGTCTTGGCGACCGGTCATTCCCGATAGGGGAGCCGGCGGCGAAGGCGAGTAACCTCTCCCGAATACTCATTATTGGATGATGCCGTTGAACAGCTGGGAGATGATATGGGACACACCGCACCCGGCGATGAATACGCCGGCGAGCACCTGCCACCATTCGGTACCGTGGCCGGGACGTCCCTTGGTCTTCTCCTCGAGTAGGTTGTAGACACCCCACAGGGCAAACAGAGAACCACCGGCGATCATAAGGTTCTCGAAGGATGTGACGATTGTTGAAAGCTGTTCCATTGAAATGTCCTTCCCTAGGATTTGCGATATCTATTCATGCGCCCTAATAGGCGTCGATGACGATGGTCTTGGGGTTTGCGCGGTCGATGAGCACGACGTCCTCAGGTGTGGACGCGTCAGGGTCCTTCGCATGCTTCCTGGAGCGCGCCCACTCGAGCATGTCGGTCTTGCCGGCGGCGAGATACTCCTTGCGCCGGGGGTGGATCTCCGGGTCGGCCTTGAGGTCGCGGAACCACATTCCCTGCTTGTAGTGGGTCACGCACTCGTCAGGGGACAGGCCGTCTTCCTCGTTGAAGCTGTAGAGCTCCTCGGGGCTCATGAGCGGGACCTTGACGTATCTCGTACTCTCATTGATGGATTTGCCGCTTGCGGAATTCGAGACGGAGTAATCAGTGAACTTCTTCGTGGTGTTGCCCATCTCGCGAGATATCTGCTCGCAGTCGGAAAAGAGGGAGGAACCCATGTACATGAAAATTGCCGAGTTTGCACGGATGGATTCCGACTGCTTGCCGTACCGGGCCTCGAGCTGCTTGCCGTCCTGCACGATGGCGCACAGGTTAATCCAAAACTTACGGCTCTCGGCGAACAGCTTCTCCAAGTCGGGGATCTTACCTATCTGGGCGAGCTCGTCGAGATAGCAATAGAGGGGGATCTCAAGATGGCCGATACCGTTCGTGGATCCGATATCCTTCGAGATATCGAACAGCTGGTTCAGGGCCATCGCGGCGACAAAGTCATAGGGGCCGCCGCCGGACTTGATACAGAAGAATATGGCGCGCTTGCGCTTGTCGATAGACTGCAGGTCGAGCTCGTCGCGACCCAGCATCTTCCTGATCGCGGGGTTGTTGAGTCTCTGCAGGCGGGCCGCGCACGAGGACACGACTGCCGCCATCTGCTCGGGGGCGCCGGCGTTGGCCTTGAAGGTGCGGTAGTTGGTGAGGACGGAGTTCTCGGGGAGGGACTCGTCGTCGAGCGCGTCCTCGCCGTAGGTATCGATGATGTACTGCGCGAACCCATCGAAGCCGTCGCGCTCACGGGTACCCTCGAAGACGAGGTCGAGCTTGTTGATGCCCTCGGCGCCGTCGGCCTTGGCCATCGCCAGGTAGTCGATGATGCCGGGGAGGGTGCAGTCCGCAGTATTGCCGTTGGCTTTGAACCAGAAGACGAACATGCCGCAGACACAGGTATAGAAATTCTTCTCCATGTCGATGAAGAACTGCTGATCCCCATGCGTGTCCTCGCCCTTGGTGTTCGAGATAAACATATTGACCAGTGAGTTGATGGACGTGACGTCGCGGCAGTTGATGAGCGGGTTGTAGGGAGTTGAGGCCAGGATGTGCTCCTCGTCGCGCAGGTCGATAACCTGCACCTCATAGCCGTTTTTCTCCAAAAAGGCGGCAGATGCGCGGAAAAGCTCGCCAGACGGATCGGTGAAGACCATGTTGCCGTTCATCTGCATGATCTGGTTGGTCACGAATCGGTATGACTTGCCAGCACCCGATCCGGCCATGATGAACATGTTGCGGTTAGGTACCTGGCTCTCACGCCTGATCGGGTCCTTCTTATCATTGACGATTGAGGTACCGGCAACCTTGCTGTTGAGCGACAGGATGATATTGTCGTCCTCGACCGTCTCGCACCAGTCGGGGACGGGCCACTCGTCTGTCGCCTTGTTATGCGAGTACAGCAAGCGCTCCTGGGCGGTGGAGAATCGCTGGGAGCCATATTGCTTAGCGGGAGAGATGTCCTCGCCAGGTGCCTCCTTCTTGAGGAAAATGGCCAGCGCGAATGCAAGGGATGTTGCAGCAGAAATCAGCAAAGGGAGCCCACCGAAGTAGATGCCTAAGGGTCGCCGGGATGCCGACCATGCGATGAAGGCCACGACGTCATCGGGTGTCTCCATGCCGTTGATTCCGAGCATGACCTTCTGGACCGTAAGGTTTACGATCCAGAAGGCGGCCGCCCCCAGCACGACGGCTCCGATTGCCCTCGTTATGTCCAGCTTGGGCAACTTCATGAATTACCTCTTGACCCGCTTGTTGAGAGTTCGGGAGTGCGTGGCCGGACGGTTCTGATTTCCGATCTGGTGACGGTTCGCCTTGCGGTCGGCGGCGTCGCGCATATTGGCGGCGCGAATGACCTCGTGCGAGCCCATCTGCTTGGTGCGTCCTGGGCGCTGCTGCAGCTTAACCGACCCCTCGAAGGCCTCACGGTCCTTCAGGGTCTCGACCTGGGAATGGCATCGAACGAGCGCGTCGGAGCGTCCCTCGATAAACGCCCCCTTGACGTCTCCCTCGCAGACCTGGTTTCCGATTTTCGCCAGACGGCCGTCGGAATCGGTGATCCTGAAGGCACCGGCCGTTGTCATGGCGGCGGTGTAGGCAGTGCCGTCCCAACCGGTGAATTTACGCTTGTACATGCCATCGGACTGGTCGAGCTTCCAAGACTCCCCGAGGTATTCGATGCTTTCCGGCGCGGGCGGCAGGCCAACCGGAGGGAGGCCAACGGCGGGAAGCCCGATTGCGGGAAGCGCTGGATACTCTTTTAATTGCTCAGACGAGCGGTCATTACGCGGATTGGCCGACTGGGGGCCATTGCCCTTCTCGACCGGTCCCCTCATGGCGCTATCCACGTCGGCATTCGAGATCAGCTTTCTCTGGATAGCCGTCTCGATGCAGGCGGCAAGGGCCTCCTGGTCCTTCATCTTGTATTCGATTGCGAAATAGCCGGTCGCCGGGTCCTCGAAAACCGCGAACCCGATGCGGTGCCTGCGGCAGATGTCGGAAAGGAGCGACAGGTCGCTGCGGTCGAGCGCGCCCTCCTTGCCGAGGTTGACGAGCTTGATGACGTCGTTGCGGTCGCGCCTCAAGGTATGCTCGGTCACAAGTCCGTAGCGCCCGAGTCCGTTTACATGGCTAATCGCATGGTTCGCGCTGCGCTGGGCCGTCCTGCCGGCAGTGCCGGCAACCTTGCCGGTGCCGCGCGCCAGCGCCCTCATCGTAAGAATGAGAACCTCACGCGCCGGCGGCATAACAGCCTGCCCAAGCATGAGCAAGACACGCATGGCTTCTTCGTTCTCTCCGGGCATTGCTGGTACCTCCTTCCGGCGATGTGCATTGGGGCCGCACGCTCGGGCGGCCCCAAATACAGTTTTCGCCATATAGGCCACCCGTGCAGACCGGTTTGGTGCCACAGGGTGACAATTTCCTAGATATGCCTGTGGGCTCCGGGGCGTTTGACATCTGACCCCGGATGTCTATGGCCTTCGATGATCGATTCGGCGTATAGATATAGATGCCTGGTAGCCAAGGCATCGGCGAGGGCGGTGTGGGGTGCCCCCTCGAAGCTATATCCCGCAGCATCTGCCGCAGAGGTCAGTCTCCATCGGGTATGGGTTTCTGAGAACGGGCCGCATGCGCGCCCGAAGGCCTCCATCGCATCGATTACCTTCGTCGTCTGCGGTATGACGACGCCCTCGTTCTCGAGAAAACCAAGGTCAAAGTTGACATTCCATCCGACAATCTTCTCCGTACGGTCGAATAGGAACTGAACGGCCTCGAGATACCTCTCAAAGGGCTTATAGCTCGCCACGGAGGCAGGGGAGATATGGTTCACGCGCTCGGCGTCGGGCCATTCCGTCTTATGCTGCGGCCTGACACGTAGATGAACCGTCGAGGGTGAGTCTTGGCCGTCGATATCGAGAACCATGGCGAGCGTCAGGATCTCATCGCCGCCGGCTGGATCGAGCCCAGTGGTCTCCGTGTCGATTGTCATGCACTCGATAGAGGAGTCGAATGGGATAAGGTTAATACTCATCGTAGTGCGCCTCGCTTATGACTGCCCATAGTGAAAGTAGGCGGTGCGGTCGGGGGCCGTGGTGTGAAGCGCTCCCTCGGTGCCGCCGCCTAGCTTCTTGCTGATCTGCGCGATGAGGTTTTTCGTTCCCGGCATCACGTGGGCACGTTCGGTCTTGAGTTCGCTCTCTTCGACAAAGCCATCATTGAGAGAGTCCTCCCACTCATCCTGCTCTCCCTCGGTGTAGTAGACAGGGGCATCGGGATCGTTATCGATAGCCTGAGAAGCAAGTGTATCGATGTAGCCGGCTTCACCCCTCACGGCAGCGCTGATAACCTCGTCTGTTAGCGCGCCGCCGTTCGCGATGTATTCGTAGAGGCTCTGGTCGAGGGGGTCGGGAATCACGCGAACGAACTGCTCATCCGTGACATAGCCATCGTCGCCGATCCTGTACTGGCCGTAGGGGCCAGCCGGCCAGTTCATGGCGATATGTGTGAGCTCGGTGTCTGCCATGACGTAGAACTTCATAACGGCAAGTTTCGAGTCACGCGATATGTAGTCCTGGACGGCAATGGGGGCCTTCGGATTGATATGGGCGCGATCGGACGGCGAGAGCTCGAGCCCGCGCTCGACCTCATATGCGGCCTGAGCGGTTGAGGCCGTGAATAGGGCCTGAGCGAGCAGCCAGGACTTCTGGTCGGCATGCGTATTGGGAGCAATACCGTCAAATGCGACCTCGGCCGCGGCCGCAAGAAGGCTCGGCTCGGCCATAATCGCGCCAAGTGTGGCGACGGCCGGCCATTTAAGGTGGCTCTCGCATTGTTGCGGGTCCATGATCAATTCGCACACGTTATTGTAAATGCGGTCGAGATTGAGCAGGCCTAGCCCTGCCGCCGCTCCCGACCTGTCCAGCTTATCCATACGGCTCTCCCTTCGGTCATAGTTCCGTTGGTTTTATCGTCAGCCATGGAGCATGGCGATGAGAGCCGTTGAACAAGTGTTCCTAGCTTTTGGTTAATGCTTCAGCGATTGAACGTGGGGGAGGGCCACATCGCGCTCCATCGTCACGACGCCACCGGGCGATGCCGTGCTTTTAGTCGTAAGCCGGAGCGAGTCGATTATCTTCTTGGTGCTGGGGCTGCAGTCTAGCCTGTGGGGCGCCACGCTGAGCTCATCGTACTGATCGAGGATCGCGTCCACCTTCTGAGACTCTTCGAAGGTCTGCCCGCGATAGAGCGTATAGTCGTGCCCGCCTACGCTGACGAGGCCATCAGACATGAGCGCGATGTCTTTGGCTTCAATCGCCGGCACCACGGCGAACTTAACGCCCGCGGCAACAGCGATATCCTTGTATTCGGCAGGAATGACCATCTCTCGGAATTCCGGCAGGTCCCTCATCGATAGGAAGGCGTTCGGGCTGACCTCGACGGCCTCATACCCTCCACGTCCGGCGCCATCGATAACGGAACCGAATACCTCCGAGTCCATCAGGATCCCCGGCAAGGGGTCAATATCGGATCGTTTCATGTAGACTGTGCGGTCGCCCTGCGCCGGTCCGTCAAGGTTAACGGTGACGTCCGACCAAAGCGCCCCGAACGAGTCGGAGCCCTCGGTCACATCGAAGGCCTGGATGCAGAGCGTGTCGTTCTCTTCGTAGATCTGCTTCACGAGCTCCACGGTCTTCGGCTCCCCATCGACCGAATAGTTGACCTTGATGCCGCCTTTGGAGGTTGCATCCACATAGAGGCTGCTGTCCTCGATGCGCTTTTCGACGTTCTCCCTATAGGCGACCAACGAACCGGGGCACGCCTGAATCTGAGATAGGCCTTCTTCCAGCTGGTCGATTTCGACAACGACGGGCTGCTCAACCTTGGGGAACAGGCCCTTCTCAAAAGCCTTTAGTGCATAGTTGCTGCGGTCCTCCCTCACAGTCATGACGAGCGCGGCATCGCTAGGAAATTGAACAGTACCGTCAACTCTGACAATTCTTACGGTATCTTGCCTGATAGCCGCAGCAACGGACTGAAGGACATGGGTCGAGGCCTGGTCGATATTTCCCAAAACGATAGCGCCACCGCTTGCGGTCGAAATGACACCGGGAAGGATCGGGCGCCCCCCGCCGACAATACCCGCAATGCTTGCCGTCCCGACATCGGGCACGACGGCAACGTTCCCCTTAGCGCCGATACGGGCGAGGTCTCTCATGAGTGTCGACTCGTCACTCTCGCCGACACGGAAGAACGCCCGGAGCGCCTCGCTTGCGCGTTCCGGGCTATCCGTCTCGATGAGGATGGGTCTATGGGTCGCAAGCGCCTCAGCCACAGCGGAGACGGCAGCGGGCGGATAAACTGGGCTCAGTTGTTCGGGTTCGGCCGGCATGGTCCTTCCGATGAGCTTCTCGGGATTACTTAGGGCGTCAGTTGAAATCGAGTCCAAAGATTGAAGGCTCGAATGATAAGGCCTGATTCCGCGCGGAGTTGCAGCTGAGACGATTCCTTGGAGACTCAGCTCTTGGCAAAGGTTCTCGACGGCGATAGTACCCCGGCATGAGGTGACGTTGCCACCGAAATCGAGCGAACCGAAAAACAGCCTGTCCTCGATATATGTAGGATCTAGTTGCCCCGAGGCGCTTAGGATTCCGAGTGCGATGGGTAGCGCAAGGGAGCCTGCATCTCGGATTCGACCAGAGAAGGCCCTGCTATAGCCAGGCGAGGGCTTGACATCGATAGAGCCACTGTTTCGAGGCAGGGTGTATCCCTGCGCCCTGAGGGCGCACCTGACGATACCTCGCAGCTCTACGGCGGCATTATCCTGAATGCCCAGAATGGTCAAGCCGGGAATTCCCGGCTTGAGTTCAACCGCGATGTCGATGGGCACCGCCGAGGCGGCTTCCACAATAGCGCCATGGACAACTGTACGATTGGTCATAACCCGCTCCAATCCTCAAGGGTATTGAGACAAGTCTGATGGCGGGAAGTGCCAATATGACCTTGCTGAACAACTGTTCCAGGCCTTCATTGACTTGGCGGCCAACAACCGTATCGAAATGGATCATCTCGCAAGCTAAACTGAGATCATCCAGTTCCAGTGCGGCAAATGCTATCCATGAATTGCCGAGAGCGTTTTAGGTCCAACTGTTTGAATTTTTATTACACCGGAAAGTAAAAGCTCCAAAACGGTCTCAAGGCACAGAGAAGGCGCTCGCGGCCTCCGGCTTGCCGCCGACTCAGGACGACGCTCCCTAGAGCCTCCACAATGTATATACAGGCGAAATGCCTTTTATGCATTGGGTTGTGGTGGATAGTGGTGGATAGCCAGAAGAAACCAGTGGATTCTAGAAAGAATAGCGAATAGTAAAGCGGTTTCCCTGATCGACTAGATTTCAGAGAAACCGCTGGTAGATAGTGGTGGGCCCTCCGGGATTCGAACCCAGAACCCAGGGATTATGAGTCCCCTGCGCTAACCGTTGCGCCAAGAGCCCTTATGAACGGTGAATGCAATTCTAACAAAGGCAACTCAGGCCAAATTTCTTCGCTTCACGTCGTGAAATACTACCATGCACGAGCAAGTCGCACAACGCAAGATCAAATCCGATGCTACACAACAGCTAATCTAGGCGCATCGCGGAAAAGACGTGTTTTAGAAAAAGTTAAAGCCTATATTTCAGGGCTCCAACATATTTATGCGTGAAATCAACCTGATGCCATTTCAAAACCATGCCGGTTTACTACGACGGATCGGCGACTCCCAAGCACCGCGAGTTCTCCATTTGTAAAACCGCAGGTAGGGAGCCCGCCGGTTACGCGAAAAGGCGTGCGTGGTCGGACATTCCTGATTCATCGTAGTAAACCGGCATGGTTCTGAAGCGCAGGGGAGGGGCACTTCGCAGTCAGGCCCGATAATGGGACTGGCGGTGCACGGAAAATCCTGTTGCACGGGGCGGGTCGTGTTCCGCGTGCCAAGTCGGCCGGCGTACGGGCCGTGCGGGGGCCAGGCGCCCCGCGGGCTGGCGCGGTCCCGTGTGCGCCGGCGATCACGAAAGTTTTTTCCGAAATTGTCCTTGCATCGGCGGGGGAGTTCCCGTATAGTACTTCTTCGCACGGGGGCGTAGCTCAGCTGGGAGAGCGCTTGACTGGCAGTCAAGAGGTCAGGGGTTCGATTCCCCTCGTCTCCACCCGAGCATTGAATGAGGCTCCAACGCAAGTTGGGGCCTTTTTTCATATAGGCACACAAGGTCAAAGGCGGCAGCATGATCCTCCTGGTCGACAAGATCGAAAAAAGCTTCGGCGCGCGCGTCCTCTTTAGCGGCGCGTCCTTCCAGATCAACCCCGGCGAGCGCTTTGCGCTCGTTGGGCCCAACGGCGCCGGCAAAACCACCATGCTCAAAATCATCATGGGCATCGACAGCCCCGACGCCGGCCAGGTCCAGTATGCCAAAGACTGCCAGGTGGGCTACCTAGAGCAGGAAACCAACCTAGAGCACAAGGACACCACCATCCTTGCCGAGGTCATGGCCGCCGCCAAGGAAATCCGCCGCATGGGCGAGCGCGCCAACGAACTGCAGGCCCAAATCACCGAGCTCTCCGAGCAGGGCAAGGACGTCGACGCGCTCCTTAACGAGTACGGCCAGGTCCAGGACCGCTTTGAGCACCTGGGCGGCTACGAACTCGAGAGCAACGCCCGCAAGATCCTGTCCGGCCTGGGCTTTAAGGTCACCGACTTTGAGCGCCCGTGCTCCGAGTTCTCGGGCGGCTGGCAGATGCGCATCGCGCTGGCCAAGCTCTTCCTGCGTCACCCCGACCTGCTGCTTCTGGACGAGCCCACCAACCACCTGGACCTCGAGAGCGTCCAGTGGCTGCGCGGCTTTATCGCCAACTATGACGGCGCTGTGCTCATCGTCAGCCACGACCGCGCGTTTATGGACGCCTGCGTCGACCACGTCGCCGCGCTCGAGAACCGCCGCGTAACCACCTACACCGGCAACTACAGCAGCTACCTCAAGCAGCGCGAGGACAACCTGGAGCAGATGCGCGCAAAGCGTGCCGCCCAGGAGCGCGACATCGCCCACATGCAGGTCTTCGTAGACAAGTTCCGCTATAAGCCCACCAAGGCCGCCCAGGCGCAGGAGCGCATCCGCAAGATCGAGCAGATCAAAAAGGAGCTCGTCATCCTGCCCGAGGGCCACAAGCACATCGACTTCAAGTTCCCCGACCCGCCGCGCTCCGGCGACATGGTCGTCGGCCTCGAGGGCGTATCCAAGTCCTACGGCGACAAGCACATCTACAGCGACATCGACCTCAAGCTCTACCGCGGCGAGCATGTGGCGCTCGTCGGCCCCAACGGCGCCGGTAAGTCCACGCTCATGAAGATCCTCGCCGGCCTGGAGCCGCCCACCACCGGCACCCGCGATCTGGGCACCAACGTCGGCGTCGCCTACTATGCCCAGCACGCGCTCGAGGGCATGACCGAGTCCAACACCGTCCTGCAAGAGATCGACACCGTCACGCCCAAGTGGACCGTGCCGCAGCAGCGCAGCCTGCTGGGTGCCTTCCTGTTTAGCGACAACGACGCAATCGAAAAGCAGGTACGCGTCCTCTCCGGCGGTGAAAAGGCGCGTCTGGCCCTGGCAAAGATGCTTGTGGCCCCCGAGGCGCTCCTGTGCCTGGACGAGCCCACCAACCACTTGGACATCGACTCGGTGGATATGCTCGAGAACGCCCTGCAAAACTTCCCCGGCACCATCGTGCTGATCAGCCACGACGAGCACCTGGTACGCGCCGTGGCCAACCGCGTCATCGACATCCGCGACGGCAAGGTCACGGTCTACGACGGCGACTACGACTACTACCTCTACAAGCGCGAGGACCTCGCAGCCCGCGCCGCCGCCGAGGCGTCCACGGAGAGCGCGCCGGCCACGACCAAGTCCGCCAAGGCAAGCGCCGCCCAGGCCGACACCCCCGCCGCGGCGTCTAAGCCTGCCGAGGGCAAAAAGACCAAGGAGCAAAAGCGCGCCGAGGCCCAAGCCCGCGCCGCGCTCAATAAAAAACTCAAGGGCGTGCGCAACCAGCTCAAGAAGATCGAGACGGAGCTCGACAAAAAGCGTGTCCGCTATGACGAGCTTATGGAATTGATGGCAAGCGAAGAGCTTTATGCCGATCAAGACAAGTTCAACGCCGCGCTGGGGGAATATAACGGCCTTAAGCAAGAGCTGCCCAAGCTCGAGGACGAATGGCTGGAGCTTTCCACCCAGATCGAAGAGGAGACCGCGCGTGAACTCTCGTAAGGCCGCTGCCGTGGCGATGAGCATCATCGCCGTCGCCTGTCGCATCTGCGGCATCTTTATGAGCGCGATGACCGTGCTGCTGTGTTTTAGCGGCCTCACCGCCAAGCTGCAGATCGTAGGCTTTATCGTTGAGCTTTCGCGCGCACTGCCGAGCGCCATCGCCGGCTATGGCGTCATCACGTCGCCCTTTGGCGGCGTGTTCCGCCTGGATTACGCCATCGTCGCCGTGATCCTGTTTGTGATCGACTACCTGCTCACGCGCGCCTCGCGCCGCGTCCGCTAGGGGAGCGCTATGTCCAGCAGCTACCTCATGAACCTGCTCGCCAGCGCCGTCGCCGTCATCGTGGGCATCGTGATCCACGAGAGTGCACACGCCGCCGCGGCCTGGGCGCTCGGCGACAAGACGGCCCGTTCGCGCGGCCGCGTGTCACTCAACCCGCTTAACCATATCGACCCGTTTGGCACCATCATCCTGCCGCTGCTCATGCTCGCGGCCGGCGGCCCGGTTTTCGCCTTCGCCAAACCCGTGCCCGTCTACCTCAACAACCTCAAGCACCCCAAGCGCGACGAGGTCCTGGTGAGCGCGGCCGGCCCCGCGTCGAACATCGCACTTGCGTGTCTTGCCGCAGCCTTCATGCGACTAGCATACGGCAGCCTCTACTCCAGCATGTCCTTTGCCCTGGCGTCACAGATCATGAACTTCGGCGCCACGTTTATCGTGGTCAACCTGTCACTCGCGTTCTTCAACCTCATCCCCATTCCGCCGCTCGACGGCTCGTCGATTATCGTGCCGTTCCTCAAAGGCAAGGCGCTCGCCAACTACTACCGTCTACAGCAATATGCTATGCCCATCCTTATCCTGGTGCTGTACCTACTGCCTATGTGGACCGGTATCGACGTAATCGGCCGCTATTTCGACGTTACCGTGTATCCGCTTGCTGAGCAGCTGCTCAACTTCGCAATCGCCGGCATCTAAGGTAAACTTACAGGTCGACCGTGCAAAACGGTCGCAACATGCACCCAAACCGCGCCGCGAAGGCGCCGTCAAAGGAGGTCGAAGATGTCGTATCGCGTGTCGACGCAGGTCTACAGCGGACCGTTCGACCTGCTGCTGCAGCTGGTAACCCGCCAAAAAGTTGATATCGGCGCCATCTCCATCAGCGAGGTGGCCGAGCAGTACCTTGCCGAGGCCGAGCGCATCGAGGCGCTGGACCTAGACGTGGCGAGCGACTTCTTGCTGGTCGCGGCAACCCTTCTGGACATTAAGGCCGCCTCGCTGGTGCCCCAGGAGGCACCGCGCAAAGCTGATGACGACGATGACGAGTTCGACGAAGACCTCGAGGAACTCAGTGCCCTCGACGGCGATGCCCTGCGCGAGGTCCTAATCCAGCGCCTGATTGCCTACAAGCAGTTTAAAGGCGCGGCTGCGGCCCTCGGTGCCCGCATGCAGGCCGAAAGCCGCATGCACCCGCGCGTGGCCGGCCCCGACCCCGAGTTCCTGGGGCTCATGCCCGACTACCTGGCCGGCATCACCCTACGCGGTCTGGCCGTCATCTGTGCCGACCTTGACGGCAAGCGACAGACCTTCTTGCTGGAAGCCGAGCACGTGGCGCCGCATCGTGTGCCGCTCGACCTGACCGTGGCCTCGGTCGATCGCTTTACCATGGCACACCAAACCTGCACCTTCCGTGAGCTGCTGGACGGCGACGCCACCACCGAGCAGCTCGTCGTCACCTTCCTGGCCATGCTCGAGCTCGCCAAGCGCGGCTCGCTCACGCTGAGCCAGGACGAGATCTTCGGAACCATCTGCATCAACCGAGTCGAGGGCGCCGAGGCATACGTGCCCGGCAAGGGCCCCGAGCTCACCGAATAGGAGCCGCAACCATGTCAACCCTTTCAACGCTGGAGGCAAACAGCCTCAAAGGCGCCCTCGAGGCGCTGCTGCTGGTGTCGAGCGACCCGGTGAGCGCGCCCGCGCTGGCAGGTGCGCTGGATATCGCCCCCGGCGAATGCGCGTCGCTGCTCGCCGAGCTCAAGGTTGAGTACGAGGAGGCCAACCGCGGCTTTCAGCTGCGCGAGGTCGCCGGTGGCTGGCGCCTGTTTACGCACCCCGCCTACCACGACGTAGTCGAGGCCTATGTGTTGAGCTGGGACACGCAAAAGCTGTCGCAAGCGGCGCTCGAAACCCTGGCCGTCATCGCATACCACCAGCCTGTGACGCGCGAGGTGGTCAAGGGCATCCGCGGCGTCAATTCCGACGGCGTCATCGCGTCGCTCGTCGACAAGGGCCTGGTGCGCGAGCTCGGCCGCGACCCCCAGCGCGGTCAAGCCATCATTTACGGCACGACCAACGCCTTTTTGGAGAAGTTCGGTCTACGCTCCACCCGCGACCTGCCCGATCTGGAGCAGTTTGCCCCCGACGAGCAGTCGCGTCAATTTATCCGTGAGCGCCTGAGCGGCCGCAGCATTCAGTCCACGCTCGAGGAACAGGCCGAGGATCTGGACGAAGAGCGCGAGCTGATCGATATCGATGCTGATGATGTCGAGACAGTCGGCGGCGAGGAATCGCTAGCCACCGACGACACTGCGGAGGATACGCATGACGAGGACTAACGAAGCAGGGGAGACGCGCGCTGGCGCTGCGGCGCCCAACGCGGATACGCACAAGTCCGACGCCCAGCCCGTCTACCCGCATACCATGCGCCTGCAGCGCTTTTTGGCGCGCGCGGGCGTGGCGAGCCGCCGCGGTTCTGAGGACCTGATGACCGCCGGCCGCGTGACTGTTAACGGTGAGGTTGCGACCGAGCTGGGCACCAAGGTCGATGTCGACCGCGATCACATCGAGGTCGACGGCATGCCGGTCACGCTCAACCAGGGCGCCGTGTACCTGATGCTCTACAAGCCGACCGGCTACCTCACCACCATGAGCGACCCGCAGGAGCGCCCTTGCGTGGCCGATCTGGTCCCGCGCGACCGATTTCCGGGCCTGTTTCCGGTGGGCCGCCTGGACCGTGACACCACAGGCCTTTTGCTCTTTACCACCGACGGCGACCTGTCGCAGGATCTACTGCACCCCAGCAAGCACGTCTACAAGACCTACCAGGCGCTCGTGGACGGGCAGCTGTCCGACCACGATCTTACGCCGCTGCGTCGCGGCATCGAGCTCGACGACGGTCTGTGCCAGCCGGCTATCTGCCGCATCATCACCGCACGCGAGGCAGAGGCCGTGGCTCCGCAAGGCGTAAAGCCCGGTACCACCGCCGTGGAGGTCATCATCCGCGAGGGACGCAAGAACCAGGTCAAGCGCATGCTGAGCAAGATCCACCATCCGGTGATCCGCCTGCACCGCTGCAACTTTGCCGGCCTGGAGCTCAAGGACGTGGCCAAGGGCTCGTGGCGCGAGCTCACCGACCGCGAGGTGCAGATCCTCAAGGCCGGCGGCTTGCCGCCCAAGCAGGCGAGCGCCAAGAGCAACGGCGGCAAGCCCCAAGACACGCCCGCCAGCCGCACGCGTCACCACGGCAGCCACGGCTCCGCACCCAAGCGCAACACCTACCGCGAGCGCTACACAGGCTAGGCAACCCGCCGCGCCCCAGCGCCCCGAACCATACCAGCACGTCAACCATCGAAAGGAAGTATTGCATGATCGTCGCCATCGACGGCCCCGCCGGTTCCGGCAAATCCACCATCGCCAAGGAGATCGCCCGCCAGCTGGGCTTTAACAAGCTCGACACGGGCGCCATGTATCGCGCCGTCACCTTCGCCGCGCTCGACCGCGGCATCGATCTGGACGACGAGGCGGCCATCGACGCCCTCGCCGAGCAGATCGAGATCCGCTTTACCAACGGCACCGGCGAGGATACGCGTTTGACCATTGACGGCAAGGACGCTTCGGCCGCCATTCGTACCCCGCAGGTCGACGCAAACGTGTCCAAGGTCTCGGCCTACCCGGGCGTGCGAGCCGCCATGCTCATTCACCAGCGCCGCGCCGCCGAGGACCGCGATATCGTGGCCGAGGGTCGCGACATCGGAACCGTCGTGTTCCCTAACGCACAGGTCAAGGTCTTCCTGACCGCCGACCCGCGCGAGCGCGCCCGCCGCCGCGTGCTGCAGCGTCACCAAAACGACGCCCAGCCGCTCACGCCCGCGCAACTCGAGGCCGAAGTCGACGAGACCCTCGACGCCCTCAAGCAGCGCGACAAGCTTGACAGCAGCCGCGAGGTCGCCCCGCTCGTGCCCGCCGAGGACGCCGTGCACGTCGACTCCACCGCCCATACCATCGACGAGGTCGTCCGCATTATCGAGGACCTCATCAACCAAAGGAGGTAGCCCATGCGCCTGTTTAAGCAGACGCCCGAGGATTATTACAACGCCCCCTACGCAGAGTTCCCAGCGCTCATTCGCGGCACCGTCGTCGTAGTCATGGCCATCCTTTGGGCCTTCTCCAAGCTCATGTGGCGTTGGAAGGTCGAAGATGCCGATCTGCTGTTTGAGCGCCAGGACGGCCGCGGCAGTGTGGTCATCTGCAACCACACCTCGATGGCTGAGCTCTTGGCCGTGGAGACGGCGCTGTTCTTTGGCGGCCGCCGCATTCGCCCCATCTTTAAGTCCGAGTTCGCCAAGAGCAAGGTCGTACGCTGGGCCTTTAGCCGCGTGGGCGGCATTCCCGTGGAGCGCGGCACCGCCGACATGAAGTGCCTGCGCGCCGCCCAGCATGCGCTGCAGCGCGGCGAGGACGTCCTGATTTTTCCCGAGGGCACGCGCATCCGCTCGCGCGAGATCAAGCCCGAGGTCCACGGCGGTTTTGCGCTCATCGCTCAGATGGGCAAGGCGCCCGTCAACCCGCTCGCCATCTGCGGCTGGTCCGATATCACGCCCGCGGGCAAAAAGCTCATGCGTCCCAAGAAGTGCTGGATTCGTGCCGGCAAGGCCGTCTCGCTTTCCGATGCACCGGCCGGGCTTAAGCGCACGGAGCGCCTGGCCTGGTTTGAATCCGAGGCCATGGGCCGTGTCTATAAGATGCGCGACGAGCTGTGCGCCGAGCATCCGGGCAGGTTCTAGCCATGAGCGAGAACGTGACGAACACTGCCGTGACCGCGTCCGACCAGGCAACCGCGCCTACCATCGAGATCGCCGCCCACGCCGGCACTTGCTACGGCGTACAGCGTGCGCTCGATATGGCGCTGGCCGCTGCGCCGCAGGCAGGGGAGTGCAATCAGGTCCATACCTTGGGTCCGCTCATCCATAACCCTATCGTGGTGCGCGAGCTCGCCGAGGCAGGCGTCGGTCTGGCTGAGACCCTAGACGATGCCGCATCGGGCACCGTGATCATCCGCGCTCACGGCGTGGTGCCGCAGGTGATCGATGCCGCTCGCGAGCGTGACCTTACTGTGGTCGACGCCACCTGCCCGTACGTGAAGAAGGTCCATGTGGCGGCCGAGCGCTTGGTACGCGAGGGCTACCACGTGGTAGTCGTGGGCGAGCCGGGCCATCCCGAGGTTGAGGGCATCCTGGGCCATGCTGGTGACGACGCTCAAGTCGTGAGTTGTGCCGCCGATGCGGACGCACTGCCGCTCAAGGGCAAGGTAGGCCTGGTTGTGCAGACCACCCAGACCGCGCAGAACCTGGCCGAGGTTGTTGCCTCCATCACCCCGCGCGTGCAGGAGCTGCGTGTGATCAACACGATCTGCGCCGCCACGAGCGAGCGCCAGCAGGCAGCCGCAACCCTCGCCAACCGCTGTGATTGTATGGTCGTCGTGGGCGGTAAAAATTCGGGCAACACGCGCCGCCTGGCGCAAATTTGTGCCGATGCCTGCGAGCGCACGCATCACATTGAGGAAGCTTCCGAGCTCAATGCCGCATGGTTTGCCGACGCTCACCACATCGGCATCACCGCCGGAGCCTCCACCCCGCAAGAACACATCGAACGCGCCGTTGCGCGCATCAAGGAGCTTTGCCGCTAATCATGGACCAGACCGTACCCGCATACGCCGCCGAGGTGGCCGATTACGGGCGCAGCCGCGACCCCGAGCCGGGTGAGGGCGCGCTCGTAAAGAACGTGCGTCCCGAGTCGCCCGCGTGGGATGTGGGTATCGAGCCGGGCATGCGCGTGCTCACGGTCAACGGTGAGGCGCTCACCGACATGATTGTGTGGCTCTGGGAGGCCGACGATGATACCGTCGAGCTGGAGGTATTCGACCCGCGCGACGGCACTGTCACCCCCGTCGAGCTCGACCGCTTTCCCGGCGAGGACTGGGGCTTGGAGTTCGATGGCCCCATCTTCGACGGCATGCGTACCTGCGTCAACGCCTGCGTATTCTGCTTTATGACGATGCTGCCCAAGGGCGGCCGCTCCACGCTCTACATTCGCGACGACGACTATCGCCTGAGCTTTTTACAGGGCAACTTTGTCACGCTCACGAACCTCTCCGACGAAGATGTTCAAAACGTCATCGAACGCAATATGAGCCCCATGAACGTGTCGGTCCATGCCGTGAGTCCCGATGTCCGCCGCCGCATGATGGGCCGCAACGCCCAGCGCGGCATGGACGTGCTCGAGACCATCATGGCCGCCGGCATCGAGATTCACGCGCAGATTGTGTTGTGCCCCGGCATGAACGACGGCGAGGAGCTAGAAAAGACTCTGCGCTTTTGCGAGGAGCACGAGCAAATCACAAGTCTGGGCATTGTGCCGCTCGGTTTTACCAAGCATCAGAACCGTTTTAGCTGGTCCTACAGCGACAAGCCCGAGCTAGCGCGTGAGACCATTGCCATGATCCGTCCCTTCCAGGATCGCGCCTATGAGCGCTTTGGCCGCCACACCTTCCAGATGAGCGACGAATTCTATCTGGACGCCGGCATCGATCCTCCCGAGGCAGACTTTTACGACGGTTACCCGCAGTACTACGACGGCATCGGCATGATCCGCTCGTATCTGGACGAGACCGACGACGCGCTGGCTACCGATGCCGAGCGACTGGCCCGCGTCCGCGAGGCCATCGCCGCCCGCAGCCAGCACCTGCTGTGCCTCTCGGGCGCCAGCGCACGCGACACGGTGGCCCGCTTTGTGGAGTCGCCGCATGGTCTCGGCGGCACCGTCACAGCCATCAAGAACCGCTACTTTGGCGGCAACGTAGACGTGACCGGCCTCATCGTCGCGTGTGACATTCTGGAGCAGCTGCCCCAAGACCTGTCGGGGGTTATGCTCTTTGTGCCTAAGCTCATGTTCAACGCTGACGGCATGACGCTTGACGAGTATCATCGTGACGATTTACTCGCAAGCCTTACCAGTCGCGGCGCCGAGGTTCATGTGGTGTCGACCATGCCGCATGAGCTGCTCGATACCCTAGAGCATATCCTTGGCATTGTGCCCGCAGACTCTAACACTTCCACTGACCCTACCCATTAAAGGAGAGCAGATGAAACCTATCGTCGCCGTCGTCGGACGCCCCAACGTGGGCAAGTCCACGCTCGTTAACCGCCTGGCCCAGACCTCGGACGCCATCGTCCACGAGTCCCGCGGCGTCACGCGCGACCGCTCGTACCACACGGCCGATTGGAACGGCCGCGAGTTCACCATCGTCGACACGGGCGGCATCGAACCGCTCAAGAGCGATGACGTCTTTGCCACGTCCATCCGCGACCAGGCCCTCGCCGCCGCCGAGGAAGCCGCCGTCATCCTGTTTGTGGTCGACGGCCGCACCGGCGTCACCGAGGAGGACGAGTCGGTCGCCCGCATGCTCAAGCGCTGCGACAAGCCGGTCTTTCTGCTGGTGAACAAGCTCGACAACCCCGATCGCGAGAACGACAGCATCTGGGAGTTCTATTCGCTCGGCATCGGTGAGCCCACGCCGCTCTCGGCCCTGCACGGCCACGGCACGGGCGACCTGCTCGACGATATCGTGGCCCTGCTTCCGGAGGAAGAGGACGAGGTCGCCGATGAGTTCCCCGACGCGCTGAACGTCGCCATCATCGGCCGCCCCAATGCCGGCAAGTCGTCGCTGTTCAACCGCATCCTGGGCGCCGACCGCTCCATCGTCTCGAACATCGCCGGCACGACGCGCGACGCCATCGACACCGTCGTGGAGCGCAACGGCAAGCACTACCGCATGGTCGACACCGCGGGCATTCGCAAAAAGAGCACCGTGTACGAGAACATCGAGTACTACTCCATGGTCCGCGGCCTGCGCGCTATCGACCGTGCCGACGTGGCGCTGCTCGTCGTCGACGCCTCCGTGGGCGTTACCGAGCAGGACCAGAAGGTCATGGGTCTTGCCATCGAGCGCGGCTGCGCCATCGTGGTGCTGCTCAACAAGTGGGACCTGCTCGACGATGACCGCAAGCGCGAGGCCTGCATGGAGACCGTCGACCGCCGTCTGGGCGTCATGGCTCCCTGGGCCCAGTACCTGCGCATCTCTGCCCTCACTGGCCGTAGCGTCGAGAAGATCTGGTCGATGGTCGACGCGGCCGAAAAGACGCGCTCGCAAAAGATCAGTACCTCACGCCTCAACACGTTCCTCACCGACCTGCGCGAGTTCGGTCATACCGTGGTGGACGGCAAGCGCCGCCTGCGTATGCACTACGTGACCCAGACGGGCATCAACCCGCCGACGTTTACGTTCTTCGTCAACCACAGCGACCTGGTCAACGACACCTACCAGCGCTACGTTGAAAACCGCATGCGCTCGACCTTCGACTTCGCCGGCACGCCCATTCGACTCTTCTTTAGGAAGAAGGAGCAAAAGGATGCATAATCCGATTCTGCTGACCGCCATCTGCGCCGTGGTCTCGTTCTTTATCGGAGCGATTCCGTTTGGACTGATCCTGGGCCGCGTGTTCAACCACACGGATATCCGCAAGGCGGGCTCCGGCAACATCGGCACCACCAACGCGCTGCGCGTAGCCGGCCCCAAGGTGGCCGCGCTCACGCTGCTGCTCGACTGCCTTAAGGGCGCCATTTGCGTCCTTATCGCCCGTCCGCTCATCGCGAGCGTGGGCTATGGCTTTCCGCCGAGCATTATGGCTCCCGGTGCTGCCGGCGATTGGATGCTCGGCGTCATCTGCCTGGCGGCCGTATGGGGCCACATCTTTTCGCCGTACCTCAACTTCCACGGCGGCAAGGGCATCGCGGTCGGTCTGGGCGTCATCCTCGCCTGGTACTGGCCCATCGGACTTTCGCTGCTGGGCATGTTTATCGTGGCCGTCGCCATCACCAAGTTTGTGTCGGTGGGCTCGCTTGCCGCGGCCATCGGTCTTCCCATCGCCGCCTGCGCAGTCTTTCCGTACAGCAGCCTAGGACTTAAGTTTTGCATGGCGATGATCGGCATCACCGTGGTGTGGGCCCATCGCGCGAACATCAAAAAGCTCACGTGCGGTAAGGAGTCCAAGCTCTCGTTTACCAAGCGCGTCACCGAGCCCGACGAAAAGTAGGAGAGAGTCGTGAATGTTGCGCTGATTGGCTCTGGCTCCTGGGGAACCGCCGTCGCCGGCCTTGCCGCCGCGCGAGCCGAGCGCGTGACCATGTGGGCCCATAGCGAGCAGACGGCTGCCGGCATCAACGGCGAGCACCGCAACCCGCGCTATCTGGTGGACTACGAGCTGCCGGACAACGTGGTAGCAACGACCGAGCTCGCCCAGGCGCTCGACGATGCCGATGCGATTATCATTGCCGTGCCCTCCACGCACTTGCGCGACGTGTGCCATCGGGCAGCGCCGTTTATCGATCTCGAAACTCCGGTCCTCTGCCTCACCAAGGGCATCGAGCCCGAGTCCGGCCTGCTTATGAGCGAGGTCATTGCTAGCGAGATCGGCAACGAGCGTCGTGTGGCGGCCCTCTCGGGCCCCAACCATGCCGAGGAGATTTGCCGCGGCGGGCTCTCTGCCGCCGTCATCGCCAGCGAAGATCCGCAGGTAGGGGAGACCTTTAAGGAGCTGCTGCTGTCCACGGCCTTCCGCATCTACCTGTCGCAGGATATGACCGGCGTCGAGGTATGTGGCGCCATGAAAAACGTCATCGCCATCGTGTGCGGCATTTCCGCCGGTTCTGGTGCGGGCGACAACACGCTTGCCCTTATCATGACGCGCGGCCTGGCCGAGATCAGCCGTCTGGTGCACGCCCGCGGCGGTCAAGCCATGACCTGCATGGGTCTTGCCGGCATGGGTGACCTCATTGCCACCTGCACCTCCGAGCATTCGCGCAACCGCACCTTTGGCTACGAGTTTGCCCACGGCGTCTCGCTCGACGAGTACCAGGCACGTACGCATATGGTGGTGGAGGGTGCCGTCGCCGCCCGCAGCGTGAGCGAGCTCGCCCGTTCACTGGGCGTAGACATTCCGCTCACCTTTGCCGTGGAGCAAACGCTCTACAACGGTGTTACTTTGGACAGAGCGCTCGAGATTCTTACCGACCGCGTCCCCTCTCAAGAGTTCTACGGACTTACCGACTAGCGCAGAAAGGCTACTACCATGGGTTCCATCAAAATCGCTCCGTCTGTCCTTTCGGCCGACATGGCCAACCTCAAGGGCGAACTCGACAAGATCGCCGGTGCCGACTACGTGCACTTTGACGTTATGGACGGTCACTTTACCGGCAACCTCACCTTTGGTGTCGATATCCTCAAGGCCGTCAAGCGCTCCACCGACGTGCCGGTCGACGCGCACCTCATGGTGTCGAATCCCGACGAGACCGTCGATTGGTACGCCGACGCCGGTGCCGACATGATCACCGTGCACTACGAGGCTTCCACGCACCTGCACCGCACGCTCACGCATCTGCAGCAGCGCGGCGTCAAGGCCGGCGTGGTGCTCAACCCCGCCACCCCCGTGTGCGTGCTCGAGAGCATCATCGACGTCGTCGATATGGTGCTGCTCATGAGCGTGAACCCGGGCTTTGGCGGCCAGAGCTTTATCCCGGGCACCATCGCAAAGCTTCACGAGCTCAAGGCCATGTGCGAGCGCCACGGCGTGTCGCCCCTGATCGAGGTCGACGGCGGAATCTCTTCCAAGAACATCGCCGAGGTCGTCAAGGCCGGCGCCAACGTGCTCGTGGCCGGCTCCGCCGTATTTAAGTCCGAAGATCCCGCTGCCGAGGTTGCGCTGCTGCAGAAGCTGGGCAACGAGGCCGCACAGGAGGCATAAACCCTTATGACCGCAGGTCAAAACCGCATACCCGTGAATCTTGACTATGCCGCCTCGACGCCAATGCGCGCCGAGGCGCTCCTTGCGCAGCGCGAGTACGACGACAGCGAGCTTGCCGGCGTCAACCCCAACTCGCTGCATTCGCTCGGCCGCAAGGCTGCCGCGCGTCTGGAGGTTGCACGTCGCGAGATCGCCCGCAGCTTTGGCGCGCGCGTCCGCCCGTCCGAAATTGTACTGACTAACGGCGGCACCGAAGCCAACCAGCTGGCGCTTCTCGGTCTTGCCGAGGGCGCTCGTCAGCGCGATCGCAAGCGCGGTCGTGTAATCGTTTCGGCCATCGAGCACGATTCGATTCTGGACAACCTGCCGCTGCTGCGTGCCTCCGGCTTTACCGTCGACCTGGTACAGCCCTGCCGCGCGGGCTACGTTGAGCCTGCCACGCTTGTCGAGCTGCTCAGCGACGACGTGGCGCTCGTGAGCATTATGGTCGCCAACAACGAGACCGGCGTGGTGCAGCCCATCCGCGAGCTTGCCGCAGCTGCGCACACCGCAGGTGCCCTGTTCCACACCGATGCCATCCAGGGCTACTTGCATATTCCGCTCGATGTCACCGAGCTGGGCGTCGACGCCATGTCCGTCGCAGCCCACAAGATTGGCGGTCCCGTGGCATCTGGCGCACTCTACCTTAAGAGCCGCACGCCGCTGCGCCCGCGCATCTTTGGCGGCGGACAGGAGGCCGGTCGTCGTGCCGGCACGCAAGACCTGCGAACGCAGCTCGCCTTTGCCGCTGCCGCCTCGTCTCTGACGCCCCATGTGGCTCAGGAGCGCGCGAAGCTGCAAGCCCTTTCCGACAAGCTCTACGCCACGCTTACGGCCCACCAGCGCATTCACGCCACCATGGGTGACTACGCACAGGCCGATCGCCTGCCGGGCATGGTGTCGATCTACGTTGATGGCATGGACTCCGAGGAGCTCATCGTCAAGCTCGATGCCGCCGGCTTTGAGGTTTCGTCCGGCTCGGCGTGCTCGAGCGGCAGCATGGACCCGAGCCATGTGCTCAGCGCCATGGGCATTGGTCGCGAGCAGGCACTAGGTGCACTGCGCATTTCCTTTGACGACCGCGTGAATCCGGACGATCTGGACGAGTTTGCCCAGACGCTGCTCTCGATCGCAGGTGCCGCATGATCGTCGCCGAGCTCGAGCGCGCGCTACTGGCACGCTATCCCAAGACCGATGCCGAGAGTTGGGACCATGTAGGACTCTCCGTCGGCGACCCTGCCGCGGAGATTACCGGTGTTGCCTGCGCACTCGATGCGACCGAAGCCAATGTGCACCGCGCCCAGGAAGCCGGCGCCAACGTGCTGCTGACGCATCATCCCATCTATATCAAGGCTCCCGAGGCGTTTTGCCCGGCGGATGTATCGCGTCCCCAATGCAGCGCTGCGTTGTACGAGGCAGCTCGTTGCGGCGTGAGCATCATCTCGCTTCACACCAACCTGGACCGCTCGCACGAAGCCCGTGTCTGCATGAGCAAGCTGCTGGGTGCCGCACCCGTGAGCTCACTGGAGCACGTGGACGACCCCGAGGCCACCGGCCTGGGCGCACTTGCAACGCTCAACGACCCGTGCACGCTGCGCGATCTTGCCACCCGTGCTGCCACGGCCTTTGGCAGCGACCCGCGTGTGTGGGGCAAAGCTGATCGCCCGTGCCGCACCGTCGCCATTTTGGGCGGCTCCCTGGGCGACTTCGGAGAGCTCGCCATCGCCGCGGGCGCAGATGTTGTCGTGACGGGCGAGGCGGGCTACCACGTGGCGCAAGACCTTGCCTTGCGCGGGCTGCCGGTGATCTTGCTCGGCCACGACCGCTCCGAGGAGCCGTTCGTTGATATATTGATGAACTCTGCAGTTGACGCCGGGGCCGACCCCCGTCATGCGATTAAAATACTGAACCCTTGCCAATGGTGGACTGTGACAAAAGGAGAGAACTTATGAGCGCCGGCGCTACGCTACTCAAGCTGCAACAGATCGATTTGGAGCTCGCCCGCAACAAGAGCGAACTTGCCAATATGCCGGAGCTCAAGGAGCTCGCTTCCAAGCGCAAGACCTACGTTAAGCTCAAGGCCGAAATGACCAAGCTCTACGCCCAACGCAAGGACCTGGATATTGAGCTCGACGATCTCAACACCACCGAGATCCAGACCAATAACGCCATCGAGGCCGCTAAGAAGCGCCACGTTGACGGCTCCGACTACCGCGAGGTACAGGACCTGGAAAACGAGCTCGCCACCCTGGCCAAGCGCCTGGACAAGATTGAGCACACCCGCAAGGATGTCGTTGTCGCCCACAAAGAGGCGCTCGACCGCGAGACCCGCGCGCAGGCCATCATCGCCAAGTTCGAGGAGGGCGTGAAGGCCGACACCAAGGCCGCCCGCGCCAAGGCTGCCGACCTGCAGGCTCAGATCGAAGCCGCCACTAAGGAGCGCACCGCTCTTGCCGCCACGCTGCCGGCCGACGTGCTCACCGACTACGAGCGTCTGCTCAAGCAGTTCCGCGGCTTGGCCGTCGAGACCATCCAGGGCAACATCCCCACGGTCTGCCACACCGCGCTGCAGGCATCGTCCATGAGCGACCTCAACCACGACGGTAGCGAGATCACGCATTGCCCGTATTGCCACCGCCTCCTGGTGCTCCCCAGCAAGGAAGCCTAAATGATGACGGCGGCATCCAACAATTCAATGCAACTTGAGGGAAAAACGATCCTGCTGGGTATTACCGGCGGGATCGCCGCCTATAAGTCGTGCAATATCGTGCGTCTGCTGCAAAAGCGTGGTGCCCGCGTCAAGGTCGTTATGAGCGAGCATGCTACCGAGTTTGTGGGCCCGCTCACCTTCCGTGCGCTCACCAATGAGCCGGTCGCGGTTGGGCTATTCGACGACCCGTCTGACCCCATCCACCATATCTCGCTGGCGCAGGAGCCCGACTTGGTGGTCGTGGCGCCCGCGACGGCCAATATCATCGCCAAGATGGCCAACGGCATTGCCGATGACCTGATTTCTACGACGCTGCTCGCCACGCCGCGACCCATTGTGATCGCGCCGGCCATGAACAATGGCATGTGGAAGGCGCCGGCAACCCAGGCCAATATGGCCACGCTGCGCGACCGCGGGGTGCACGTGGTTGGGCCCGGTAGTGGCTACCTTGCCTGCGGCGACGTGGACACGGGGCGCATGAGCGAGCCCGAGGAAGTCGTCGAGGCCGTCTGCGAGGTATTCAACCCCGCACCCCAGGACCTTGCAGGCAAGCGCATCGCGATCACCGCCGGTCCTACGCACGAACCGATCGACCCCGTGCGTTTTATTGGAAACCGATCGTCGGGCAAGATGGGCATCGCTCTGGCGGGGGAGGCCGCTCGCCGCGGTGCCGAGGTCACGCTCGTGCTGGGACCGACATCGCTCGATGTTCCTCGCGGCGTAAAGTGCGTGCGCGTGCAGACTGCCGCAGAGATGCTGCAGGCGGCGTTAAACGCCTTCCAGACGGCCGACGCTGCCATTTGCGCTGCGGCCGTCGCCGACTACACACCCGCGGCCCCTGCGGACCACAAGCTCAAAAAGGCAAACGAGCGCCTCGATCGCATCGAGCTCGTCGAGACCGTTGATATTTTGGCTGAGCTCTCGCGCCAAAAGGGAGAGCGGTGCGTGATTGGCTTTGCAGCCGAGACCGATAACGTTGTGGAGTACGCTGAGCGTAAATTGGCCCGCAAGGGCTGCGATGCGATCATCGCCAACGATGTTTCGCGCGTCGATTCGGGCTTTGGAACTGATACCAATAAGGCTTGGATCGTGAGCACAGCAGGGACGCAGGAACTTCCCGTGCTAACAAAACCCCAGCTCGCAGATACAATTTTGGACTTGCTCAAAAATAATTAAAAAAGTTCTTGCATAAGTCCAAAGTTTCGGGTTAATATACTCCCTGTTGCGAGCGAGAGCAGAGCAACAAACAAAAGCTTCGGGACGTGGCGCAGCTTGGTAGCGCACTTGACTGGGGGTCAAGGGGTCGCTGGTTCGAATCCAGTCGTCCCGACCAGAAGTTTGCAGGTCAGGCACCTAGTGCCTGACCTTTTTTGTTTTAAACAATTGCTTAATTTTGATTAAGCAACAGGGTGCCAAAAATCTACCTGCGCGATAATCGCCTTTTGCGGCTACTTGCGCGTTTTGCACACGCTTGAGCCGATTTATTAACGCGATATGAATCTACATACGCGTAGCTGGTATACAGTCGAGTACGGGCTGTATTTATCGCGGCGATTAACACAGATATAGCGACTGTAACGAACAAGCGTGTCGCTGTATTTTCCAGTAGTTCATTTAATCGGTAGACAAGCGGGCGATCGCAACGAAACGCCAAGCAGGATGGGCTCTATACGAGGACGACGCAGGTTAATGGCGGGGGAGCGCGGCGGGCGCTCTGAGAGCCGCTTTGTGACCCCATGTCTCCTTAACTCGATTATTTGTGTTTCAAGCCACGAATCGGTCGAGCAATTGCCAAAAGAAAGGCCCATGCAGGATTGCACGGGCCTTACATCAGATCAAATTTGAGCTAGAAGCACCAAATGGGGCAGACGCAACACCATCTCGTCGCGGCCTCGGCGAGCGACATATCGCAGTCGAGGTAGACATCGAGGAAATCGTCAGATCCCGCACAGGGGGACCGCGATGGTGGCCACCGCACCGCCCGAGGGGCCGTTGGCGAGCGAGACAGAGCCCCCGTGGGCGCTCGCGGCCTCGGAGGCGACGTGGAGGCCGAGCCCGTAGTGGCGGCCTCCGTCACGCGAGGAGCGGGAGGAGTCGTCCGTGAAGAGGCGCTCGCAGCCGCGTTCGAGGGCGGCGGGAGAAAAGCCCGGTCCGTCGTCGGCAACCTCGATGACGAGGTGCCCGCCCGAGACGTCGCAGGAGACAGCCACGCGCGAGCGTGCGTGCTCGGCGGCGTTGGCCACGAGGTTCGCGGCGGCTCGCGCCAGGGCGGTTCGGTCGAGCGGGGCCTCGGGCGCGCCCGCGACAGCGGGGCCCGTGGCCGCGTCGAGCGTCACGCCTCGCGCCCGGGCGATCTGGGCGGCCTCGGCGAGGACCTGCTCGCAGAGCTCGGCCGGCCGCATGGGGGCCCTCTCCGCCCCGCCGTACCCGCGCGAGGCCTCGATGAGCAAGCGCACGTAGCCGTCGAGCCTTTCGACACTGCCGGCTATGTCGCGCGCGGCGGCCGCGAGGTCGGCGTCTTTCTCGTCTTCCAGCTCCTCCGCCACGAAGTCGGCGTTGGCGCGCAGCACGGTGAGCGGCGTCTTGAGGTCGTGGGCGAGCGACGCCATCTGCTCGCGCTGCCCCCGCTCCGCGGCCCAGCGGGCCTCGAGCGACTCGGCGAGGGAGGCCCGCATGGCGTCCATCGCGGCGAGGACGTCGTTCACCTCGCGCACGTTGGTGCTGCCGACCGCGAAGTCGAGCTCCCCCGCGCCGACGCGCCCCGCCGCTTCCGCGAGCGGCGCCATCTTGCGCGAGATCACGCGGCTCGCGCGGCGCGCCACGAGCGCGAGCGCGAGCGCGCTTCCCGCCGCGGCGCCGACGAGCATGAGGTTCTGCGGGTTGGGAAGCAGGCCGGCGAGGTCGCGCGAGACCCACTGCGGCAGGTACTCGCTGACGAGTGCGCAGGCCCCGCCGCCCTTGAGCGGGAACGCGGCGTAGGTGAGGCCCGAACCCCCACCCTCGATCTCCACTGTGCCCGGATCCGCGGCGAGTGCCGTACGGGCCATTTCCGTCGCGTCCTCGAGCCGCGTGCCCTCGAGGTCTGTCATCAGCACGCATCCGTCCTTGTTCAGGATGAGGTAGCGGTACGCCGTCGGCACGTCCTGCTGCCCGCAGACGCCGTCGCGTGCCAAGCCCTCCGCGACCTCGCGCGCATTGGCCGGCCCCCAGCTTGCCTCGTAGACGAAGCCCGCGTTGATCGCCACAGAGAGCATCATGAACGAGGCGAGCCACGCCGTGGCGACTGCCGCGAACGCGTAGGCGAAGTAGCGCGCGATGACGAAGGAGAGCGGCATGCCCCCGCGACCTCGCGCCCCGATCCTCAGAGCTGCCACTTGTACCCCATCCCCCAGACGGTCGCAATCGGATCGGCGCCGGCCTCGGAGAGTTTCCTCCGGGCGCGGCTGACCTGCATGGATATGGCCGCATCGTCGGCGTCGCTCTCCCAGCCGAGCACCGCCTCGCGTATCTGCGCGCGGCTCATGACCTGCCCGGGGTGGCGGGCGAGGTACTCGCAGATGGCGTACTCGGTGGGCGTGAGCGGCACGGCCTCGCCGCCCACGGAGAGGTCGCGCGCCCCGAGGTCGATCCGCACCTCCCCGAAGGAGAGGGCGTGCGAGCGCGGCCGGCGCTCACGGCGTAGATGGGCCGCGACCTTGGCGCGCAGCTCCGCGGCCCCGAAGGGCTTGCGGACGTAGTCGTCGGCGCCCAGGCCGTAGGCGGCCACGGCATCCTCCTCGGCCACGCGAGCGGTCAGGAAGACGATGGGCCCGTCGAAGTCCGGACGGATCTGCCGCACGAGCTCGAAGCCGTCGAGCCCCGGCATCATGACGTCGCAGAACACGAGGTCGAAGCGCGAGAGGTCCATCCCCGGGACCGCCGTCGGGTCCTCCGCCCTGACGACCTCATGGCCGTCGCGGCCGAGGACGCGCGCAAGCGCGTCGAGGATCGCCCGTTCATCATCCACTGCCAGTATCCTCGCCATGTTGACCTCCTGAAACTCTCGTCGGAATTGTACTAACGCCGCGCCCAGCGGTCCAGAGTTCTGCGCGCAGCCACGGGCGCCTCGGCCGCGTCGCACGCGTGGTAGCGCACGCCCGAGCCGCCGCGCGCCTCGATCTCGACCCAGCCCTCGCCGTCCGACTCTCGCCCGAAGAAGATGAGCTGGAGCTCTCGGACATTGCCTCTGTCGTCCGCCGCGTCCACCAGGTAGACGTAGTTTGCCCCCGCCCCGGTGGCATCGGCGTAGGAGCTCGCGTGGCTGCCGGGCCCGAGCGCGGGCGCCCACATGGCGATCTCAAGGTTGGGCAGCACGCGGTCGACGATCGAGCGCAGCGCCGACCCCCCCCAGCCGGCGTCGAGCAGGGCATTCCCGCCCAGGACGAGCGCTGCGGAGAGGAGGGCGAGCACGGCGGCGAGCGGCCTCCTACGCATCTGCCCTCCCGTCCTCGAAGCGGCAGAACCAGGCGAGAAGGACGGCGGCGGCTGCCAGGGTGAGCGCGAGGCCAGCGAGCGCAGTCGTGAGGAGAGGGCCCGCCGCGCGTGCGGCGTCGATGAAGGCCTCCACCCCGAGCGACCCCAGGCGCGCGGGCCAGGCGAGCGGCACCCAGCCCAGGGGCGTCGCCAGGGCACCGGTGAGCTCGCCGGTCATGAGGCCGTGCGCAAGTCCGCCCACCGAGAAGAACGCGAGGAGCGTCCCCGCCGCGCCGCCGCCGATGGCGGCGTTGCGGCCGAGGCGCAGGGCCACGCCGAGCCCCAGCGCGTAGAGGGGCAGGCTGCCCAGCACGATGCCCGCCCAGGCGGCCGCAAGCGGAGCGGGCCCGAGCGGCAGGCGCCCGGCGACGGCGAGCGCGCCCCCGAACACGCCGAGCGCCACGGCCAGCGCGCCCGCGCCGAGCGCCGCAAGGGCGAGCAGCTTCGCCGCGACGGCGCGCCCGCGCGAGGGGACCGCCGTGAGGTTGGCGAGGCGCCCGGCAGCGCGCTCCTCGTCCACGGCGAGCCCGCAGACGATGGCGCACATGAGCGGCATGAGGGCGCCGAGGAACTGGGCATAGGCGTCCGCGCCCAGCGCCGGGTCCCATCGGGTTACGGAGAAGTACTCGCCGCAGGCAAGACCGGCTGCCAGGCCGCAGGCGAGGTGCACCGCCGAGAGCGGGGAGCGCGCCAGGCGCAGGGCCTCGGAGAGCAGGGCCCGCGGGAGAGTCATGCGCGGCGTCGGGTCGGAGAGTCGTGTCATGGCCATCACCTCTCCTCGGAGCGCGCGAACCAGGCCGCGCCCGCCGCCGTGAGCGCGGCGAACGCGAGCGCACAGACCGCAAGGCCCGCCAGCGTGAGCACGCCGTCCGCCGTGAGCGCCCCGCCGAGCGCCATGTCCGCCGCGAGCGGCTCGCCGCTCGGCAGCACGGGGATGAAGCTCGTGGGGATGACCATGCTCGCCGACGGCGGAAAGAGCTGCGGCAGCGGCATCAGCGACCAGGCGAACCCACCCACGAGCTGCGCGGCGAGCGGGCAGAAGATGCCCGCGAGCATGCCGAGCCGCGCCGTGAGGAAGAGCCCCGCGGGGATCATCCACGCCGCGGTCACCGTGTTGGCGAGCGCGCAGAGGAGCATCGTGAGCGTGCCCGCGGCCGTGAGGCCCTGCGAGGAGAACGCCGATCCCGCGAGGTAGATGCCGAAGACCACGAGGTTCGAGAGCGTGCAGAGCGCGAGGCACCAGAGCGCCTTGGCCCACCAGGCGCGCCCGAGCGGGAAGCCCAGGCCCAGAAGCCCCCGCATCCGCGTGCGCGCGTCCGCCCGCGCGACGCACGCCACCACGAGCGAGAGAGACACGGGCAGGAAGAGCGCGTACCAGTAGTTCCACGCGCTGAAGATCTGCACGCCCCGGTAGGGCATCGCGCCGAGCAGCGGCATCGGCAGCGCCATGAGCACGGCCAGGCGAACCGGTGCCGCGTGGCGCGACTTCAGGGCCTCGGCGCGCAGGGCCGCGAGCAGGCCGCCTTTCTCGCCCGTCATGCCGCCACCTCCCCGCGTGCTCGTCGCCCTTCCCGGCAGAAGCTCATGAAGAGTTCCTCGAGGTCCTGCCCGGGACGAAGCGCATCCTCGTAGGCGAGGCGCCCCCCGCAGATGATGCCGATGGTGTCCGCCATCTGCTGCACCTCGGAGAGGATGTGGCTCGAGACGATCACCGTCGTACCCGCCGCCGCGAAGCCGCGGATCTGGTCGCGCAGCTCCTCGATGCCGATGGGGTCGAGGCCGTTGGTGGGCTCGTCGAGCACGAGCAGGCGTGGCTGGGCGATCAGCGCCAGCGCGAGCCCCAGGCGCTGCCGCATGCCCATCGAGAAGCGCCCGGCGCGCTTCTTCCCGGTGTCCGCGAGGTCCACGGCGGCGAGCACCTCATCTATGCGGCTCTCGGGAAGGCCCAGCAGCGTGGTGCGCACGCGCAGGTTCTCGCGCGCGGTGAGGTTGGGGTAGAGCGGCGCCTCCTCGATGAGGCTGCCGATTGCGTAGAGGTCCTCGCGGCGCCAGGCGTGCCCGGCAAAGAGGATCTCCCCGGCCGTCGGCCGCAGCATCCCGCAGATCATCTTGAGCGTTGTCGACTTGCCGGCGCCGTTGGGACCGAGCAGCCCGTACACCTCGCCCTCGCGGATATGAAGGCTCACATCGGCCACGGCGTCCTGCGCCTGGTCGCCGCGGCCGAAGCGCTTGGTGAGCCCGCGCGTCTCGAGCATGTAACCCATGGGTTCGTCCTTTCTCTTCCGGGCGCGCGGGCCGAGTCGCCGTGCCCGCGCGCCTCACCTTTCGGGTTCACCATCCATGGTGGGGCGCGTTTTTAACGAAGCCGTAACGGCCGTTGGGTTCTTTTGGCGCCAACCCTTCTCGACCCGCACATCATGATTAATTTGCCTAAAGCAACAACTTTCCCGATCGATGTAATCACCGAATCAAAACGTGTACGTCAACCTCCAAAAACGACATTTTTCGACATGTTTGGAGACTGATGTACACGAATGCGAAAATCCCCGCCGCCCAAAAGCGCCCTCCACATGTCTGGACTCTCTATGCTTACGCTGGATAGACATCGCCGGAACGGGTATAGTATCGAAAGTTTTGTCGTTAACCAGCGGGGGAGTCCTGTGGGCATCAAAAAGAAGATCAAAAAGGAGCTTATCGGCACTTCCGATTACCCGTCGAATAAGATCTTTACGATCTCCAATTTCATCACCTTTACGCGCCTGATCCTCACCCTGGTATTTCTGTACCTGTTTGTGACGGATAACAACCGCGTCATCGCCATTGTTATCTACGCCGTTGCCGCCTCCACCGACTGGATGGACGGTCAGATCGCCCGCATGACTAAGACGGTCTCGTGGCTCGGCAAGGTCATGGATCCCATTTGTGACCGTGCGCTGCTGTTCACCGGCGTACTTGGGCTGGTAGTCCGCGGAGAGCTGCCCATCTGGGTCTGCGTGCTCATTATTGGCCGCGACATCTATCTGGGCATCGGCACGCTTATCGTGCGTCATTATCACCGTCGCCCCATCGATGTCGTCTTTCCCGGTAAGATTGCCACTGCACTGCTCATGACCGGCTTCTCGCTCATGCTGCTCGGGTTCCCCGTTGTTGACGGCCTGCACCTTTTACCTTCAACCCTTACGGCCTTCCCAGGTCTTAACGGAAGCTCGGTGCCCCTCGGCATCTTCTTTGTGTATGGCGGTGTGATCTTCTCCATGCTCACCGCTGTCATCTACTCCATTAAGGGCGGAGCGGCCATTAAACAAGCTCTCGCGCATCCCGAGGACGAGGACATCGACTTTCTGAACCCCGAAATCGAAGACTGATTCGTTGGGGTATGATTACGTACGGTTCATTATTTGCGGCACGTCCGCGATAAGTTAGGGGTTGTCATGGACAACATGGTTAACAATATGCCTCAGAATGATAAGACTGCTGACGCTACCTGCGTATTCCGCGTGCCTTCAAGCGACGTCACCGTTCCCGACCTCATGGCCAACGTGCGCATCACCGCCCCCGTTCTGTCCATCGTCAAGGGTCCGCAGACTGGTGCCGCCTTTGAACTCGAGGACGACGTGACCACCATCGGCCGCGATCCCGCGAATGGCATCTTCCTCAACGACATGACTGTCTCGCGCAGCCACGCACGCATTATTCGTGAGGGCCTGGGCGCCCGTATTGAGGATCTGGGCTCGCTCAATGGCACCTGGGTCGACGGTGCCATTGTCAACGCCGCTCCGCTGCACGACGGCTCTTCCGTTCAGATCGGTACGTTTACGCTCATCTACCACGAGAGCACGCCGGAGCGCATCGAAACCGGTGAGTAGGGCATGGCCGAACGCAACTATCTGAGTATCGGCCAAGTCGTCAACCTACTTCGAGGCGCATACCCCGATCTTTCGAACTCAAAAATTAGATTTCTAGAGGATGAGGGGCTCATTACCCCTCATCGTACGCCTAAGGGATACCGTCAGTACTCTAAGGAGGACGTTGATCGCCTGGAGGTCATCCTGCATTTGCAGAAGACCCGCTACATGCCGCTCAACGTGATTAAACAGCGCTTGGAAAACGCCACGGACCTGTCAACGCTCGCTTACGAGGTGGGCTTGCTGTCCGATGTTCCGCTCAAGACGGAGCCCAAGGAGACTAAGCAAAAGCTGCATCCCATTGAGACCATTCCCGATATGCTGGGCGTCGAGATTTCGTTTATACGCTCGCTCGCCGAGAACGACCTCATTCGCATCATCAAGAGTCCGCAGAATCGTGAGCTCGTCGATGGTCGCGATTTTCCAATCATCCGCTACTGCTCCGAGCTGTCACGCTTCCATATCGAGCCCCGCAACCTGCGTCAGTACGTGTCTTCCGCCAACCGCGAGTCCTCGATGTTTGAGCAGGTGCTCGTGAGCATGCTCGGAATGGATACCTCCGATGACGAGCGCGACGCCAAGCTTGAGCGTGCGTTTAAGAAGCTTCACGACCTGACCGAGGGTGTGCACACTGCGCTGCTCAAGAACCGCGTTTTTGAGTCGCTCAATGCCGTGGTCGAGGACGCCGACATCGATGCACTCGATGAGGAAATCACTCGCTCCGAGTCCACCAAAGCCAAAAACGAAGAGATAGCCATGCCGGCTTCGCACGAGGATTCTCTCGTAAAGCCGCTCAAGGTCGTCGCCCCTTCGCACTCCGGCACCGCCACGGCGGGCAAATAACCGCTGCCGCTTATCCGGCAACCCATTGAAAGGTCATGCAATGTACGACTTCGAATCTCAAATCGTCGACATCCCCGACTATCCCGAGCCCGGAGTCATCTTTAAAGACATCACGCCGCTCTTTGGCAATCCCGAGGCGCTCAAAGCCATGACCGATACCCTCGCCGAGCACTTTGCCGGCATGGGAATCACCAAGGTCGTGGGTCCCGAGGCTCGCGGCTTTATGGTTGGCGTACCGGTGGCTGTAGCCCTTGGCGCCGGCTTTGTTCCCGAACGTAAACCGGGCAAGCTGCCGCGCGAGACCGTAAGCCAGAGCTACGAGCTCGAGTACGGCACCGATTCAATTGAGATCCATGCCGACGCTATCAGCTCTAAAGATACCGTGTTGATTCTGGACGACTTGGTCGCGACGGGCGGAACCGTCGAGGCAACAGGTAAACTGGTGCGAGATATGGGCGCAAAGCTTATCGGTTACGGTTGTATACTTGAGCTTGCGTTTCTCAACCCGCGCGAGAAGCTCATGCCGTCTGATGACGATGTGGAGCTCTTTAGCCTGGTGACGGTAAACTAGCCGTTACCCTTAGTTACTGGAAAGGAAGCTACATGCGCACAGCAAACACGCACAAAAACATGGCACGCTGCGCTGCTACGGCAACCCTCGCTTGTGTTTTGGGCTTGGGCCTCGCGGCTCCTGCCTACGCCGATACCGCATCCGACCTTGCCGCTGCTCGTACGAAACTCGAGCAGATCGGCACCCAAACCCAGCAGATTTACGATGAGCTCGCCACGCAGACGCAGGCGCTCGATCAGACTGCCGGCGAGATCACGCAAAAGCAGCAGGAGATCGCCGATGGTCAGGCCAAGCTCTCGACCTATGTCGCCGGCGAGTACAAAACCGGCGGTCTGAGCCTGCTTCAGGTTTTGACGGGTGTCGATGATCTGAGCGATATGCTCAACCGTCTGTTCTATTACGGCAAAGTTTCCGATAAGCAGGCTCAGACCATTCAAGAGGTCAAGGAGCTTAAGCAGCAGCTCACCGATAAGCAGGCCGAGCAGGAGAAGAACGTCGCCACCACGCAAAAGAAGGTCGACGAGCTTAACGCCCAGCAGGCTGAAGCCCAGAACGTCGTAAATTCCCTGGATTCGCAGCTGCAGGCCGAGCTTGCCGCCGAGGCCGAGGCCAATGCCGCGCTGCAGGCCGGCATCAACGCTAGCACCGCCGAGAAGGCCACGGTGAGCAACGACACCGCCGGTACGAGCGAGAACACCAACAAGGGTGGCGGTACGACCAACGACGGCGGCGGAAACACGCCCGCGCCCGCTCCCACTCCGCAGCCCCCGACGCCCGCTCCGGCTCCGGCTCCGGCTCCGACGCCTTCCGCACCGAGCCAGTCCGTTGACGGCGGTTCCGTTGTTTCGCGTGCCTATAGCAAGCTCGGATACGCTTACTCTTGGGGTGGCATTGGGCCGAACAGCTTTGACTGCTCCGGTTTTGTAAGCTATTGCCTCACGGGACGCTACTGCCGTCTGGGCACCACGGTCGACTTCATGGGTTGGACCCGTGTGTCCGATCCGCAACCCGGCGATGTTGTGGTTAACTCCTACCATACCGGCATCTATATCGGTAATGGTCAGATGATCCATGCTTCCGACTACAAAACGGGCGTCATCATCAGTTCCGTCGCAGCCGGTATGAACAACAACTACATCTTCGTACGCTACTAATTTATTACTACAGCGAACGAACATGGGCCTCGCGATCTTGAGTCACGAGGCCCATTCTTTTTACCCCTACCGTTTGCCATAAAATCAGGATGGCTATCTAGTATTCAAAACTAGATAGCCATCCAATCAATCAAAAAGATGGCTATAATTGTTGGGGAACAATTAGAAAGGACCCTCAATGAGCTGGGCACTTATCTCCGATTCGAGCTGCAATCTTCGCGATTGGCAACCAACCGCACCTCATACCACCTTTGCATTTGCACCCCTTAAGATCCGAGTGGGGGAGCGTGAATTCGTTGACGACCTCTCGCTCGATGTTCACGAGCTTAATGTTGCCATTCAATCGGAAGCCGGCGCATCATCGAGCGCCTGCCCAAGCGTAGGGGAGTGGGCTGAGCTCTTTAAGCTCGCTGACAAGACGATTTGCATGCCCATCTCCGAGGGCGTCTCGGGAAGCTACAATGCCGCGGCCACCGCGCGTGACATGGTGCTTGCCGAAGAGCCCAACCGTCAGATTCATTTGGTTAACTCGCGAGCCGCAGGTGGCAAAATGGATCTGATCTTCTTGCTGTTCGACCGCTATCTTACGAGCAACCCGGATGCCTCCTTTGAGGACGCCTGCGCTTACTTCGATAGCTTGGAGCAGAACAGCAAGATCCTCTTTAGTTTGTGCAACTACGAAAACCTTGCGAAGGCCGGACGTATCCCTAAGGCGGCCGGCGTTATTGCTAACAAGCTCAATATCCGCATTTTGGGCACGGCGAGCGAAGCGGGCAAAATTGAACTCGTTGGGCACACCCGCGGCGAAAAGAAGATGCTCACCAAGATTGTCGACACCATGGAGGCCGAAGGCTTTACCGGCGGCGAGGTCGTTATCGACCATGTCGAGAATGAGGCGGGCGCCCAAGCACTTGCCAGCCGCATTGTGGAGCGCTGGCCAAGCTCCAAGACTATCATCATGCCCTGTAACGGGCTAGATTCATACTATGCCGAAATGCATGGGCTCATTATCGGCTACGGCATGGGCGTGGCTTCGGGCCAATAACGTCCAACCAAGCAAAAATACGGGCGGGACAAAGTGACAGATGGCCCTTTGCTCCGCCCGTTATATACGTTGGCTAGCTATTAAACCCATTAAACTTTAGATAGCTCATCAGGTACGCCTTCGAAACGAAGGATGAAACCGCACTGCGCACAAGCAGCGACTCACGCGTTACCTGATGCGCCGTATCGGGAACCGGCGTCTGCTCGACGGAAAACGCCGAACGAATCGATGCCTCGAGCTGATCGACCACATAATCGAAGGCCGTCGGGGCATCGTAGCTCAAACGCTGAATGTTAAAGAGTGCCTGCACCGCAGCAATAGGTAACACCTGCTTAAAGAGGCAGATAGCGATCAGGCGGGCAATCTGCTCGCGGCCATATTGCTTTTTAACCGGAGCAGGCACCAGGCCGACCTTCACGTAGTTGTTGATCATCGATGGCGTAATGACGGGCTGCTCAACGCAAATGGACAGCGGCTCCATCCACAGCGCAACATACTCAATAACCTGGTCGCGATAGAGCGTCACATTGGGCAACTGGTCATAGCGCGACAGACTCAACGTATTGAGTTTGCACACGATTTCGGACTGAATAAATGCATCGGGCAGCACCGTGGGCTGAATATCCTCAGGCTTAATACTGACCGACGAATCGGACATCGGAATAACGTGTTTAACGTGGTTCATAAAGGTCCTCCGTTCATTTACTATATTGTATTCTAGGTTATCTAGTTTTGCATACCACATAGCCGGCAAGTAAAAGTGGTTGGACAACACATTGATGCATCGTCCAACCACTTTGTGTAAAGATAGCAACCTTACATAAGATATATTATCGTACTTATCCACGGAGAAACGCGTATGCGCTCGTTGCCGCTATGGCTCCATCAGAAACGGCGGTCACAACCTGGCGTAAGCGCTTGGAACGGATGTCGCCAGCGGCAAATAGACCAGGTGTACGGGTGGCCATCGAATCGTCGGTGACAATGCCGCCATCAGGCGCCAGATCGACTAGATGCTCAACAAGCTCGGTATGGGGCTGCGTTCCGGTAAAGACAAAGATGCCAAACGAGCCGGGCTCAAATGACTCGGTATGAGTCTCGCCGGATGCATTGTCCTTAAAGGTAATCGTCGTTGGCATGGCTTCGCCCGATAGCTCCACAATACTAGTTTGGTACCTAACTGTAATATTGTCCTTTGCGAGTACTTTCTGAACAACACCATCGGGCGCACGGAACTGGTCGCGGCGCAGCACGATGGTCACACTGTTGGCAATGTCGGACAGGAACAGAGCCTCTTCGCATGCCGAATTGCCACCACCGATTACAAAAACCTGCTTGCCGCGGAAAAACATGCCGTCACATGTTGCGCAATATGAAACGCCACGACCGCGATACGTATCCTCGCCTGCGAAACCTGCCGGACGCGGCGTGGCACCCATGCAAGCGATAACGCTCGAGGCCAGCGTATCGCCCATATAGTGATGCACCGTAAACAACGCTGCATCGGCATCGTAATCGATACCCGTAACCATGCTCCATGTAACCTGTGCTCCCAGGCCCTCTGCATGCTGCTGAAAACGCTCGCCGAGTTCGGCGCCACTCAGGAGCGGGAAACCCGGATAGTTCTCGACCTCATTGGTTGTGGCGATCTGCCCTCCCGACATGCCCTGCTCAATCACAGTCGTCGTCAGGTTGGCACGCGCAGCATAAATGGCGGCAGCATAGCCCGCGGGGCCGCCACCGATAATCGCAACGTCGATCGGCTTATCGGTAGTCATGAAGCGTCCTTTCGTCGAAACGTTGTCGTTCTTTGCGCTCATACCCAAATTTACGTGAACGTGACACTCATGCACTACAATGATAAATCCGTGTTACAACGTCGAAGGGGAGTTATCGATGGATCAGACGCAGATGAGCGACGACGCTCCCCTGCTCACGCACAGCACTCCCCAATCGGAGCAAACCACGCTCCTGGCTCAGCAAAAACCTCTCGTGACCATCGTGCATGCCTCCGTTGGCTCGGGCCACAAGGCCGCCGCAAATGCGATTGCGCAGGCATTCGACCTCATCCGCGGCACCAATGGCATCCCCGAGGATATTGAGATTGAAGTGCTCGATATCCTTGATTTTGGACGTATTAAATTCGACGGCAATAAGACCGCGGCTTCTTTTACGGGAGCCACGCGCCCCATTTACGACCTGACCTGGCGATATACGCTTACGGGACATCTTCTCTGGGGTGGCGGAACGGCATGGTCGCGAATTATGTTCCCCGCCTTCAACGAATATATTCGTAGCCGCAGGCCCATAGCCGTGGTTGCAACGCACATCACGGCAGCCAATGTTGCCGTGGGCGCCCGCGTAATTACGGGTATCGATTATCCGGTCATCTGCGTACCGACCGACTACGAAGTCGAGGGATGGTGGCCCCACAAGGACACCGATTTATTCTGTGTTGCCAACGAATTTATGGCTGAAACGCTGCGTCCGCGCAAGGTGCTCGAAACAAAGATTCGCATTACCGGCATTCCCATTCGCGCCGGATTCGACACGGATTACGATCGCGAGGAAGAGCTAGCTAAGTTCAACCTCCCCACCGACAAGACCGTCGTGCTGGTAATGGCCGGTGCCAGCTTGCCTCAACCGTACGTTCGCTTTCGCGCGGAGATGGACCGCACCCTCCCCTTCCTACGCAGCTTCGAAGACATGCACTTTGTCTTTTTGCCGGGCAAGGATAAGGAATACGCCGCCCGCCTCAAGACGCTCTTCGACGCCATGAAGCTCGAAAACGTTACGGTGCTGGACTACGTGGACGACATGGCGGCCCTCATGCACGGCTGCGACCTGGCAATTCTCAAATCGGGCGGACTCACCGTCACCGAGTGCCTATGCGCACATCTGCCGATGATCCTGCTGGGCAAGTCCTATGGTCAGGAAAAGGCCAACACCACCATGCTCACCGGCATGGGCGCCAGCATGCATGTCACCACCGCACGAGAGCTCATCGTGACGTTGCGTCATCTCCACGATCATCCTGAGTCGCTCAAGGCACTGCTCATCAACGGCGAAGTACTACGCCGCCCCCACGCAGCCGAAGACATAGCCATCGCCGCCATGGAGCTCGTAGGCAAACCCCAAAAGCGCAAACGAGCCTTCTGCCGCTTCTACTGGGGCGGAAAACCCGCGCATATCCGCTAGCGTCTTTATGTCCGCTTACCTGCGGGAGGCCCCTATATATCATCCCGTGCTCAAACATTCTCGCGGGGCGCTCGCATCCCTCCCGCCCACCTCTCACGCATATCATTCCATGCTCAAACATTCTCGCTTCGCTTCGCTCGCTGCGAAACTGCGCGTGGAACGATATGCGTGAGAGGTGGGCGGGCGTCTACTCGCTTGAAAACAATAATCAATCTTTCTGATATGCAGATGCGACAAAGGAGCAATCCCTTTGTCGCATCTGCTAACTGCAATTAATTACTTTGGTTCACCTTTACAGCTTCTAATATGAGGATCCGGGGCAGCTGGTAGTGCGTAAACGCAGCTGACCGGCCCGACCCGCCTATATATCGTCCCACGCGCAGTTTCGCAGCGAAGCGAGAATGTTTGAGCATGGGATGATATATAGGCGGGTCGGGCCGGTCAGCGGACAGTACGTAAACGACTAGGATACGCCGCTAGAACCGAAACCGCCGGCTCCTCGGTCGGTTTCGTCTAGTTCTTCTACTTCTATGAGGTTGACCGTGGGGACTTCTTGGATGACGAGTTGGGCTATGCGGTCGCCTTTGTTGATTTGGATGTCGTTGGTGGGATCCAGGTTGATGAGGATAACCTTGAGTTCCCCTCGGTAGTGGGCGTCGATGAGGCCCGGCGTATTGACTATAGACAGGCCCTGCTTGATGGCCAAGCCGCTGCGGGGCTGGACGAAGCCGGCGTAGCCATCGGGCAGGGCGATGGCCAGCCCCGTAGAGACCAGACGGCGTTCGAAGGGCTTCAGGACGCAGTCTTCGTTGGAGCGTAGATCAAAGCCGGCATCGGTGGGATGGGCGTATTTGGGAAGCTCGAGGGTGGGGTCGAGACGCTTTATGTTGACGGTAATGTTGGACATGGAATCACCTTAGCTTGTCGAGCTCTTGCAGAAACTCATCGACGTCTTTGAAATCGCGGTAGACCGAGGCAAAGCGGATGTACGCCACCTTGTCAATCTTGGCCAAGCGCTTGAGCACCATGTCACCCAACTCATGGGACGTGACGGCCGTCAGTGTGCGAGAGCGCAGCTCGACCTCGATGTCGTCGATAATCTCATTGAGCTTCTTAGTGTCGATATCGCGTTTGATGGTGGCGCGCATCAAGCCGACAAGAAGCTTATTGCGATCGAACCGCTGCTTGGTTCCATCTGACTTAATGACCTCGATAGGGTCCTCGCATCGCTCAAACGTTGTAAAGCGGTAGTTACACGAGCAACATTCGCGACGGCGCTTAATGGTGTTATTTGACTCCTGCATACGGGAATCAACGACGCGGGTATGTGCCTTGCCGCATTTGGGACAGCGCATGGTACCTCCTCTTAAACGATAACAAGGGTACCATGCGCAGCGCGATAATGATTACGAACGAGCAGGAACCTTAAGATGCGCACCGGCGGCGAGCGAACCATGCTCCAGATGATTGACGTTACGGATCATGTCGGAAGTCTCTTGCGTGGAAAGGCCTTCGATTGGATATTCCTCGGCAAGCGACCAAAGAGAATCGCCAGTCTGAACGCGAATGGTCTCGTAAGTAATGTTGGAAACGGACTCGGCATACGCGGCGTGACGAGCGCTAAAGACCGAAGTAGCGAGGACAAAGAAGAGCGTAAGCGCAACGGCGACGGCGACAATCGTCGGAACCTTCAGGGCAACGCGGGCCGGCGCGACTACAGCCTGCTGATTGCGAGCAGGCTTTACGGTCAAAGGTTGAATGCCGGAGCGGCCACCCTGAACAACCGTAAAAGTGGGTTCTGCAGGCGTCTCGAGCTTAAGGGCGAGGTTTCCCTGGACCATATTCGTTGCGTTCATCATGTTCTCCTCTCGCGTGTTTTACTGAGAAAAGTTTTATCAAGCCGCGCGGACAAAAATGTCTAGCGCGAGAACGAATGTTCGGTTATTATTATCTTCGAACAGTTGTTCCTGTCAAGCAAAATTCGAACATTTGTTTGACATGGGTAGAGAGGATGCCCTGATGGCTCGCAAAATTACCAAGCGTCAGCAGCAAATTTACGACTTCATCAAGGAATATCAGCAGGAGAAGGGTTATCCGCCCAGCGTGCGCGAGATGGCTTCTGCCGTGGGCCTTTCCTCCCCCAGCACCGTGCACGCCCATCTCTCTGCCCTGGAGGCGCGCGGGCTACTCAAGCGCGATGCCACCAAGCCGCGCGCCCTGGAACTCTTTAACGAGGATGGTTCCTCTGTCTCAATTTCCAAATCTGACGAGCCCACCGCACCTCGCGGAACGGTCTCGCTACCGCTCGTTGGTCGCGTCGCGGCTGGGATTCCCATTCTGGCCGAGCAGAATATCGAAGACACGTTTACTATCCCGACCGAAATCGCCACTGATCAGGGTTCCTTTATCCTTGAGGTGCATGGGAGCTCAATGATCAATGTCGGCATCTTCAATGGCGATTACATCATCGTCCGTGAACAAAAGAGTGCCATGAACGGCGAAATTGTCGTGGCCATGATTGATGGTTCGGCGACCGTCAAGACGTTCTACAAGGAGCAGGGACGTGTGCGCTTGCAGCCCGAGAACGACGCTATGGAGCCCATCTATGCGACGAACCCCGTTATTTTGGGTAAAGTTGTCGGTTTAATGCGCCGGTTCTCGTAATGCAAAAACGCATCACCATCTTTGATACCGTCCGCGGGTTTACGATGATTTCTATGGCAGGATTTCACGCTTGCTATGATCTCGCCTACCTGTACGGCTGGGATATGCCCTGGTTTACCCAGTCAGTCTTTCAAGACATCTGGCGCGCCAGCATCAGCTGGGTATTTTTGTTTATCGCGGGTTGGATGTGCACTCTTTCGCGCAACAATATCAAACGTGCCGCCAAATACGCCTTAGCAGCACTCGTTGTCTGGTTGGCAACAACACTTGTCTCAGTCAACGATTCGGTTAATTTTGGCATCATCTACTGCATGGCCGCATGCACCGGCATCGTGGCGTTGACCGATCCCGTCCTTAAGAAGATAACGGCGAGATGGGGCATGCCCCTATGCCTTATGTTGTTCGCAATCACCTGGAGCATCCCCAAAACGATCTACCCTGTCCCCTACCTGGCGTGGCTGGGATTTCCGAGCCCTGGGTTTGTCTCAGGTGATTACTACCCCATCATCCCGTTTATCTTTATGTATCTTGCAGGATACTTCGCCGCACACATAGCGCAGGGAATCGATAAGACCGTCCCTAGCTGGGCCTACGCCAACCCCCTGCCGATGCTCGCCGGCCTTGGACGTCACGCTCTCCCCTTTTATCTGCTGCATCAGCCCATCATTCTGGGCATTTTGGAGCTCGTCTACTCGGTGCGATAGCGCTCGAGCCGCGGTGCAATACGAGCCGGCAACTTCGCCACAATGCGAACGCCGTCCTCGAGATATTCCTCATGCAGAAGGGTTCCCTGCTCATGCACCAGCGTGATGAGAGCGCCCTCGCGATACGGGATATCAGCGGAGAGCAACACATCGGTGGCAGCTGCCTCGCGAGCAATCCGGTCGACGAGATCGTCGAGCCCCTCGCCCGTTTGGGCCGAGAACAGAACGGCCTCCGGATAGCGACGACGGAAACTCAATCGATCGACGATATCGAGAAGATCGATTTTATTGAATACGGTCAGCGTTAAACGCTCTCCGGCGCCGATCTCATCAAGCACGCGGTCGACAGCCTCCAGCTGCCGCTCATAGTCCTCGTCAGACGCATCTACGACTTTGAGAATTAGATCGGCACCCAAAACCTCGGACAGCGTCGATTTAAAGGCATCGACCAGACCATGCGGCAGCTTTTGAATAAAGCCGACGGTATCGGTAATCGTCATGCCGCGACCGCCGGGCAGACGATACGAACGCGTCGTCGGGTCGAGCGTAGCAAACAGCTTGTCCTGCGAAAGTACCGTAGAGCCGGTCAGACGATTGAGCAACGTCGATTTACCGGCATTGGTATAACCGGCCAACGCGACGCGAAACGCCGGTGACTCAATGCGACTCTTGGATTGAACATCGCGACGCTGTTCAACCTGCTTGAGCTCACGACGAAGCGCAGCGATCTTATTACGAATGAGGCGACGGTCGACCTCGAGCTGACTTTCGCCCTGACCAAAACGTGAGCCGATGCCGCCGCGCGTCTGCTCCTTAGCGAGATGGCTCCACATGCCACGCAGGCGAGGCAACAAATATTGAAGCTGTGCCAGCTGTACCTGCAGGCGTCCCTCACGCGTCTGAGCATGCAGGCCAAAGATATCCAGGATCAGTGCAGTACGATCGATAATCTTTACCGGCTCGCCCACGGCTTTCTCCAAATAGGATTGCTGCGAGGGGGTCAGGTCGTCGTCAAAAATAACGACATCGGCATCCATGCGATGCACCAGGCCGCACAGCTCTTCAACCTTACCGGAACCGATAAACGATTTAGGATACGGCTTTACCAAACGCTGCGACAAGCGTGCCACGCACTGGGCACCAGCTGTGTGGGCAAGACGCTCCAGCTCATCAAGCGAGCGATCGAGCGGCCATGCATTGTCGCGCCACTCAACACCAACTAAAATGGCACGCTCGGGCTCGGGTGCCGTGGGAACAAGGGGGAAACGGGGCATTAGGCAGCCTCAATACGATGCAGGATATCCTCAACGACCTCATCGATCGTACATTCATCCATATCAAACCACACGATACGGTCATCGCGCTTAAACCACGAAAGCTGACGCTTGGCATAACGACGCGAACGCATCTTAATGAGTTCGCGAGCCTCATCCATGCTCATCACGCCATTGAAAGCATCAATGATCTCTTTATAGCCAATTGCCTGCATCGACGTCAGGGCATCTCCCAGCCCCTGGCCCATAAGACCGCGGACCTCATCGACAAGACCCTGCTCAAACATCAGATCGACGCGCTGGTTAATGCGCTCGTAGAGCACCTCGCGATTACGCGTCAGACCAAACCATAGGGCATGATAATGCTCGTGCAGAACACTAAACTGCGACTTTTGCTGCGCATAGGAGACGCCATCATCATGCATCTCGAGCGCACGAATCACACGGCGCACGTTATGGGGATGAATAACAGCAGCCGATTCTTGATCGCGCTCGGCAAGCAAGGCATGCAGTTCTTCCTCGCCAATACGCTCGGCAAGCTCCTGATAGCCCGCACGACGATCGTCCTCAAGTTCACCCGAGGGAAAGTCCATCTCATCGAGGGCGGCCTTGAGATACAGCCCCGTACCTCCGCAAAAAACCGGCAGGCAACCCGAACCAAGGAGACGTTCAACATGCGCGCGAGCGTCGGCCTGATAAAGCGCAGCAGAATATGCCACACCCGGCTCTACAATGTCGACGAGACGCAGCGGCGCCGTGCACTCATCGGGCACCATCTTTGCGGTACCGATGTCCATGCCGCGATAGATTTGCATCGCATCGCACGACAGCACTTCGGACGAAAGACGAGCTGCCAAACGGTCGGCAACATCACTCTTACCAACCGCCGTCGGACCGACGATCGCAACGGCGGAAAGACCTGCCCCGGGAGAAACCATTAGCGCGGCTCGCCCACAACGGAGCCGGACAAATACCAGGTCTTGGCAACGTCAACGTCAACATCAACGATCTTACCAACAAGCTGATCGATGCTGTAACCCTCGGGGATAGGCGCATGCACGGTCTGATTCTTGGGACTCTTGCCCAGCAGGACCGCGTCGTTCTTTTTACTCGTTCCCTCAATGAGCGCCGGAACCACAGTATGAAGCTCACCCTGGTTATACTCGTGTGCCGTGGTCTCGATAACCTTAACCAGACGGTTGAAACGCTCGAGAATAACCTCATGCGGCGTAGGATCGTCAATCTCGGCGGCCGGGGTACCGGCGCGCTTGGAATAGATGAAGGTATAGGCCTGAGCATAGCGGACCGTCTCGGCAAGTGAGAGCGTCTGCTCAAAGTCTTCTTCAGTCTCACCCGGGAAGCCAACGATAATGTCGGTCGAGAGCGCGATATCGGGCATGCGGTTGCGAATGCGATCGACAAGGCCCAGATAGTCCTCGCGTGTATAACGGCGATTCATCTCTTTGAGGATCCGCGTCGAACCTGACTGGACGGCCAAATGCAGCTGCGGCATAACGGCAGGCGTCTCGGCCATGGCGTCGATGGTCTCGGGCAACAGGTCCTTGGGATGCGAAGACGTAAAGAAGATGCGCTCCACGCCCGTATCGCCCACGGCACGCAGCAGATCGGCAAAACGCGGCTTGCCAAACAGATCGCGACCATATGAGTTAACGTTTTGGCCCAGCAGCGTAATCTCACGCACGCCCTGGCGCACCAAACCGGTCACCTCGTCGACAATCTCCTCGAAGGGGCGGCTCTTTTCGCGACCGCGCACGTACGGCACGATGCAATAGGTGCAGAAATTATTGCAGCCCGTCATGATGGGCACCCAGGCGTGATACTGAGTCTCGCGATGCCACGGCATGCTCATGGCGTCCGTATCCTCATGCTCATTGGTGCGGATATGACGCTTACCATCAAGGAACGCCTCGGCAATGAGCTCGGCCACATGTGCAATGGAATGCGTGCCAAAGATGACATTGACGTTATCGACGTTGGTGAGCAGGCCCTCGCCATCGCGCTGCGCGATGCAACCGCCAACGGCAACCACGCGCTTGCCCGAAGGCGAAGGCGGCAGGCTTTTGCAGGAATTGCACTGACCGTACAGGCGAGTATCGGCGGCCTCGCGCACGCAGCACGTCATGAAGACAACGATATCGGCATGCGCGGGATCGAGCGCCATGAGGCAGCCATACGAATCAAGCAGACCGCTCACACGCTCGGAGTCGTGCTGATTCATCTGGCAGCCAAAGGTGCGGATAAAGTAGGTTTTACCGGCAAGAATATCGCGTACGGAACACTGGTCCATGTGCATAAGTCCTAACGATGGGGAGCGAAACAAGGCAAGCAGAAGCTATGCCACAGGCTTAACATCATCCATGACGACGTTATCCATAGCAGCTCGATTGATCTGGTGAACGTAGATAGAAAGGCGGATGGCCGTGCGCGACTCCCCGTTAATGAGGATGTCGGAGAACACGGGCGCGCAGGAAATATCAAAACCGGTTGGAATCAAAAAACCGCGCGCGATAGCAACGGCCTTAATGGCCTGGTTGACGGCACCGGCGCCGACACACTGGATGTTGACGGGCACACCATCCTTGACCATGCCGGCGATGGCGCCGGCAACGGACGCGGGCGATGATTTGCTTGATACCTTCAGGCAATCCATGAAGAAACTCCTGCATTTAAAAGTACGTTTTAACTGCAATAACTGTATCGTACCGAGTGGACTCGGTAAAGGCACTATTCCTCTTTGGCAAGATCAAAGGTCACGGTGATTCGATCACGCGAAACACGGATCTTTGGGTCGCCGCAAAGGTTGAGATAGTACCGGGCGGCAAGGTCATTAAAGTCGCGTTCCACAGCGCGCGAAAACTGTGCCATGTCATCCTTGGCAATACGTAGCCCGCGACGATCCTTCGCGAGATCGACAGGAGCCGGCGCATGCGAGGACGAATCACGCTCGCGCAGCAGACGCGCGGTCACACCGCGAACGGGCTTAATCTGCCCTGCCAAAATGCGATGGGCCGTGCGCTCGGACATCTCAAGACCCAAACCCGAACAAATACGGATAAAGTCCTCGGCATCAGAAGCAAGGCCTAAACGATCGACAACCGGAAGCTCGCTCTCGTCATCAATGAACAGGAGACGAGACGTATCGAGCCGGCTTGACGCCTGAGCATAAAGGGTCGCGGCAATCTCAGACGGAGAACCAAGATAGACATCGCAACCACGCAACTCCTCGAGCGCAAACTCACAAGCAGCGCGAATAATATTATGCGGACCGCGAGCACAGACATAACGTCCGTCCTCATCCTTGACGGCCTGGGGCCAGCTGGACTGATCGGCACGCTCACTGAGGCGGTCGGCCGCGACGCTCACCTTAAAGGCTGAACCAAGATCGACACCGGACGTGACCACACGGGCCTCATCGGTGTTCTGCTTGATCGAAAACAATGCCATGCCACGACCGTGAACGCCCCAACGGTCCATCTTCATGCTCTCAAGCTTGGAGGTAACGCGGGCATCGAAGATTCGCTCTTGCATATCCTGCGGAACGCCCGAACCGTTATCCAGAAAGACAAGCGTGCGGACGCCGTCTTCCTTGGTCGTGGCGAGATAGACCTTGTCGGCGCCGGCATCGCGAGCATTACGGAGCATTTCGATGACGATATCCTCGACATGCTGAATGTCGTGCTTTGCCTGGCGCCGCTCGGCCTCCGAAACGCGGAGGCGGACATATCCCTCGCCAAGGTTCTCCTCGACGCGAAGGTTGCCCTCCCCCGACATCGACGCGATAAATGAGATGAGCTCGTTCGCGTCGCTCATGTTATTTAGCGATATCGACAGCGCGGCTCTCGCGAATCACGACGACGCGCACCTGACCGGGATACTCCATCTCTTCCTCGATCTGATGGGCGATATCGTGAGCCAGGACCGTGGACTGGGCATCGGAGATCTTGTCCGGCTGGACCATGACGTGGACCTCGCGACCAGCCTGCATGGCATAGGTACGTTCGACGCCGTCATGAGAGTTGGCGATCTCCTCGAGCTTCTCAAGACGCTTGATGTAGTTCTCGGCAGACTCGCGACGGGCACCGGGGCGAGAGGCAGAGACAGCATCGGCGGCCTGCACCAGGACATCGAGCACCGTGTTGGGGTCGACATCGGCATGGTGAGCCTCAATAGCGTGGACGATAACGGGCTTCTCGCCATAACGGCGGGCAAGCTCGGCGCCGATGACGGCATGCGGGCCCTCGACGTCGTGGTCGATTGCCTTGCCCAGGTCATGAAGCAGGCCGGCGCGCTTGGCGGTCACAACGTCCAGGCCAAGCTCGGAAGCCATCACGCCACACAGATCAGAGACCTCGAGGGAATGCTGAAGCACGTTCTGACCAAACGAGGTACGGTAGCGCAGGGCACCAAGGGTCTTGACGATCTCGGGGTGCAGATCGTGGATGCCGGTATCGAAGGCAGCCTGCTCGCCAGCCTCGCGCACGCGCTGCTGAACCAGGTCGGCGGCCTTATGATACATCTCCTCGATACGGGCAGGGTGAATGCGGCCGTCGGCGATGAGGTTCTCGAGGGCGACACGGGCGGTCTCACGACGGACCGGGTCGAAGCTCGAAAGAACGACGGTCTCGGGCGTGTCGTCGATCACGAGGTTGACGCCGGAAACCTGCTCGAAGGTCCGGATGTTGCGACCCTCGCGACCGATGATACGGCCCTTGAGGTCATCAGAAGGAATGTGCACGGAGGTAACGGTGACCTCGGCAGTGTGATCGGCAGCGCAGCGCTGAATCGCCAGAGACAGAATCTCCTGGGCGGTCTTGTGGCACTCGGCGCGAACCTGCTGCTCGGACTCGCGAATGATCGTGGCGGCCTCGTGGGTGACCTCGCCGCGAACCTTATCGAGGAGCTCCTTGTGGGCGTCCTCGCGGGTAAGGTCGGCGATACGCTCGAGCTCGGAGGTCTGCTTTGCGCAGAGCTCCTCGAGCTCACGGGAGCGCTTCTCGACCTGACCGGCCTGGCTGGACAGCTGATGCTCGCGCTTGTCGAGAGCGTCGTTGCGGCGATCGAGGGATTCCTCGCGCTGCATCACGCGGTTCTCGAGCGTACGAATCTCGTTCTTACGCTGCTTGTCCTCGGCCTCGGCGGCCTGCTTGTTCTTGATGATCTCCTCTTTAGCCTCGAGCAGAGCCTCTTTTTTGAGGGTCTCGGCCTGACGCTTGGCATCACCGATCAGGGACTCAGCCTGTGCGTGTGCCGACTGGATTTTTTCGTCGGCCTCGTGAAGACTACCCTGCTTGGCGGTGCGCATGTAGGCAATGGCGGCGATGGCACCCAAAACGATGCCAACGAGCGCTGCGATGATAGGCATGCTCACTCCTTTTTATGGATTCGTTACACAACAAAGCGAACCGTCCTTACGAACGGCTCGCGACATTTGAGTAATATGGGCGCAGCTTATGCGGGTCGGATACAGATAAACATATAAACAAACTCATCACAGATGAGCACATATCACAAAGCAAATGACGCTGTTTATCGTACGTTGAACCACAACAACTGTCAAATAAATGCCCCCAACACGGCGGCTAAAACACGGTGAGCGGCAGGGCCACAAAACGCATACGCCTAAACCGCACATTCCTCGCGTTCGGCATCGAGACGTGCCTTAACGGCATCGGCGGCGATATGATACGAGAAGCCCTTGCCCATCAAAAACCGAACCAGTTTTTCGAATCCGCGCGTCTCTGGAACACGCCGCTTGGCGAGCAGGGCTGACGCACGCGCCAAATCGTCTTCGACGGCAAAATAATCCTCGGGATAACCGGGAATGTCATCGAGCACGACATGACGGCGCTTGAGCTCGGTCTCGATTTTGCGCTGTCCCCAACCGCGCCGCTTGCGCTCCTCGATAAAGTACGAGCAAAAGCGGTTCTCGTCTAAAAAACGATACTCGGTGGCGCGCTCGACGGCGAAATCGATCGCGGGCTGGCGAAAGCCGTAGCGTGCCAACTTGTCACGGACCTCACCCGTCGCATGGTCGCGTCGCGATAGCATCTCGGTCACCATGGTAAGTGCACATTTACGCTCGATGAGCTGCACCGCTTCACGAAAGTTATCCCAATCACAGGGAAGATCGGGGCGATTTTTGACATACAGGCGCGCGACCCGCACGGGAATCCAAATGGACCGCTCAAAACCGCCCTCAAGCTCACAATCGATATGTGCGCAAGGCTTTTTGGACGCATACCCGCTCGAGAACGAGGAGGCCGCCTTCTTATCGGGAAAGACGACCGTGGCCTCGGTCACCGTATACGACATGAGCGTAACCGCTACTCGTCGTCATCATCGAGCATGGCGGAACCATCGATGGCGTAAAGCTCGTCAAACTCCTCAGGCGCAGGCTGATCGGTCAGCTCGACCTCGGACGGAGCATCGTCATCAAACTCAAGCCCGCAGGCAAGGCGGACCTTATGCTCAATCTCGTCGGCGCAATCGGGGTGTTCGCGCAGGAACGCCTTGGCGGCCTCGCGACCGTTGCCGAGCTTGTCCTCGCCATAGGCAAACCAGGAGCCCATCTTCTTGCAGATACCGCACTCGACAGCCATGTCCAGAATCGAGCCCTCCTTAGAGATACCCGTACCGTACATGATGTCGAACTCAGCAGAACGGAACGGAGCTGCCACCTTGTTCTTAACGACCTTGGCGCGCACGCGGTTACCGATAACCTCGTCCTTAAGCTTAATGCTGTCGATGCGGCGAATGTCGATACGTACCGAAGAGAAGAACTTAAGGGCGCGGCCGCCCGTCGTGGTCTCGGGGTTGCCGAACATGACACCGATCTTCTCACGCAGCTGGTTAATGAAGATGCACGTCGTGTTGGACTTGGACAGCGAACCGGCGAGCTTGCGGAGCGCCTGGCTCATCAGGCGAGCCTGAAGACCGACCGTAGTGTCGCCGATCTCTCCCTCGATCTCGGCACGCGGGGTCAGCGCGGCGACGGAGTCGACGACGATGGCATCGATGGCGCCGGAACGCACGAGCATGTCAACGATCTCGAGCGCCTGCTCACCCGTATCGGGCTGGGAAATCAGGACCTCGTCGATGTCCACGCCAATGCGCGCGGCATACGTGGGATCGAGCGCGTGCTCGGCATCGATAAATGCCACAACGCCGCCCATAGCCTGGGCCTCGGCCAGGATCTCGAGCGAAAGCGTCGTCTTACCGGAGGACTCAGGACCGTAAATCTCGACGATGCGGCCGCGCGGCACACCGCCGATACCCAGAGCGGCATCGAGGGCCAGAGCGCCCGTGGGAATGGCCTCGACCTCGAGCTCGGGACCACCGTCGCCGTACCTCATGATGGAACCCTGGCCGAATTTCTTCTCGATCTCTGCCTTGGTGGTGGCGATCATCTCATCGCGCTCTTTACCCGTCGTGCGAGCATGAACGGTACGTACGGGACCTGAATTCTTGGCCATGAATAGCCCTCCTCTTAACAACCTGCATCGATAATAAACGAACGGCTGTTCGTGGTCAACCGTTCAGGCCAATCATATGCAGGCAGTCTTTCCAAAACCCAACCAAACGCCGACCAAACACTGACCAAATGCTTGACCACAAAGGGGCAAATAAGAACAAGAAAGGCGAGAATAAACCTATGACCAGCAAAAAACGCTGAATGTGTCAGAGGTCCCTATCTCCACAATTAAGGGGCCCTAAGGCCCCTTAAAACACGTCTATTCCATAGAGTTGAGCACAAGGGCAATGCGTCCCAATGCCTCCGCGACCGCATGGGCACGAACACACGAACGGTCGCCCTCATAGTGGCAGCGCACAGAGTCCACGACCGGCACTTCCCAATCAGCCGCGCGATACGCCCAGCCAATATAGAAAGTGCCAGCCGGATCGTCCTCAGTGCCGCCGCCGGGGCCGGCATAACCCGTTGCGCTCACAGCAATATCGCTCTGATACAGCTCCAGCGAACCCGCCGCCATCTCGCGCGCGGTCTGATGCGACACCGCGGTATAGCGGTCGAGCGTCTCCTGCTCAACACCCAAAACGCGATGCTTTATCTCATCGCAGTAGGTCACCGCACCGCCACGCAGCACCGCCGAGGCGCCCGGGATATCGGCAATCGTCGAGGAGATCATACCTGCTGTCAGCGACTCAGCCGTCGAAACCGTCACGCCCCGAGCGCTCGCGCGCTCGACAATATCGCGCGCCAGCTCCTCGTTATGTACGGAAATCTGCTCAAAAGAGTCCGTCATACCCACCAGGACCTAGACCGAAAAGACGATCTTGCGGCAGTTCCAGAAGTACTGGACGCCCGAGATAACGGTCAGGACAACGGCAACGGCGTACAGGAAGCGCGACACCGAGTAGATGCCGAGCGTCAGCGCCAGCGGGCCAAGGTGCAAGCCGGCCATCGCAAAGACACACAGGTAACCGCAGATGGAGACCATCGTGGTCGCCGTCTTGTACTTGCCAAGCTTATCGGCGGCAACGACCACGCCGGCGGCACTCGCAACCATGCGCAGGGCGCTTACCAACAGCTCGCGGAACAAGATGATGAACACGGACCAAACCGACACGGCGCCAAAGTCCAAGAACAGCAGCAAGGCCGAGAACACGAGTAGCTTGTCGGCGATGGGGTCCAAGAATTTACCGAAGTCGGTAATCTCGTTGCGCGAGCGCGCCAGGTAGCCGTCAACCTTATCGGTGCACGACAGGATGACGTACAGAATGAAGGCAGCGGCGGCGAGCGGGCCGTCGAAGGTGCTCCAATCTGTACCGGCAACACTCGTGTGAGAAAGCGCCGACACGATCATGAACACCGGGATAAAGACGATGCGAACGCACGTCACGATGTTGGCGGGCGTCCAAACACTCGTCAGTTCCTTATTGCTCTCGTTTGCCACGACGCTCTCCTACTCCACAACATGGCCGATAAGCTCATAGCAGAAGCTATCGGTAAACTCGACCGTCAGAATATCGCCCACAGATGCCTCGCTGGCATCCAGATGCACCGCGCCATCGGAATCAGGCGCCTGGAACCAGGCATGTCCGATCAGCTCGGCGCCGTCCTCGGTCTCTTCGATACCGTCGACAATCACCTGGGCGCGCTCGCCCACATGTGCGGCAGTTGCAGCAAAACCGAGCGACTCGGCCAGGTCCATGGCCTCCTGGGCGCGCTCAAGCTTGACCTCTTCGTCGACCTGGCCCTCCATCTTGGCGGCCAGGCTGCCCTCCTCCTGCGAGTAGGCAAAGACGCTCGTGTAGTCGAAGCCGACGGTGTCCATAAAGTCGATAAGGTCGCGGAACTCGTCGTCGGTCTCGGTCGGGAAGCCGACCATGGCCGTGGAACGGATCACGATGCCGGGGATGCGCTCACGCAGATCGCGGAACAGGTCCTCGAGCTCCTGGCGCGAACCAGAACGGCGCATAGACTTGAGGATGCGCGCGTCGCAGTGCTGCACGGGGATATCGATATAGGGCAGCACCTCGGGCGTATCGCGAATCGTCTCGATAAGCTCGTCGGTCATGCCCTCGGGCTGCAGATAGAGCACGCGGACCCAGACGTTCTGCGGACGCACGGCCTCGGCGACGGCATGCAGCAGCTGCGCCAGATTGCGCGGCGAGCCCTCGGCGACATCCTCGTCAGCAAAGTCGGTGCCCCAAATACCCGTGTCCTGGCCGATCAGCACGATCTCTCGCACACCGCCGGCAACCAAGTCGCGCACCTCGGAAATAATGCTCTCGGCATTGCGCGAGTGATAACGACCGCGGATATACGGGATCATGCAGAAGCTACAGAAGCGGTTGCAGCCATCGGAGATCTTGACGTAGGCGACAGCGCCCTCGACGGTGCGCTTGACCTGCGGAATATAGGCGGCAATCTCGCGCTCGACGCCCAGCACGCCATCGATGACCGCCACGATGCCATCCTCCTCGTCGGCCTTCACAAAGGCAGCGACCTCGGGCAGCTCATCGGGCAGATCGTCGCCATAGCGCGACGGCACACAGCCGCACATGACGATGGGACAAGAACGAACGCCGTCCTGAACCTCGTTGGCGAGCTCGAGCGTGGTCTCGATGCTCTCGGACGTTGCGGAGGCGAGGAACGAGCATGTATTGACGATGGCGATATCGGCATCCTGTGGGTCGAATGCCTCCTCGTAGCCCGCGGCGGTCAAAAGAGAACGCATGCGGTCGGTGTCAACCTCGTTCTTAGCGCACCCGAGGGTGATGTAGAGCACGGAGCCCAACGGTGTATCCATGTTGGAGAGCAGTCCTTTCGAATGATATTAGCGGTAGTTGGTGAACTGCAGCGGCTGGCCGTAGTCCCGGTCGCGCAGGAACTGGATAACGGTCTGCAACGCGTCCTTCGAAGCAGAGGAAACACGCAGCTTCTCGGCCTCGATGGTCACCTTGACCTTGAGCTTTTGGTCCTTGATGTCCTTATTGATCTTCTTGGCGGTCGCCTGGTCGATACCCTCGACGATATGGCCGAGCACGCGCACGGTGCCGCCCGATGCCGCCTGCGGAGCATCCCACGAGACAGCCTTGAGGTCGATGCCGCGCTTGATGAGCTTGGAGCTCAGGACATCGATGATCTGCTTAGAGACAAAGTCGGCCGGGGCGTTGATCGTAAAGAGCTTGTCGCCCTTCGAAAGCTCGATCGTGGCGCCGGAATCCTTCAGGTCATAGCGCTGGGAAATCTCGCGCGTGGTCTGCTGGAAGGCGTTGTCGACCTCTTGCATGTTGACCTCGGACACGACGTCGAAGCTGAAATCTTTAGCCATGATGTTTCCTTTCGCGTACGAACGGCTTAGTAGCTATCGTACGAATAGTCGGTAGAATCGGTGGGCGTCTGGCCGTCAGTTGCGGTATCGGCGCCATCCGTGGACTGGGCATCGGTGCCGTCGGTGGTGTCGGCACCATCAGAACTTTCACCATTCTCGGAATCAGTCGTCTCCTTCTTGGAAACGGTGATCGTCACGCGCGCCACGCCCGAGGTCTTGGTATCGTAACGGACCTTTTCGCCGTTCTTGGTAACGGTGACATCGGAAGGCTTAGACGTGGTAATCTCGATCGAGGACTCGGGCGTGTACTCCTGCTCAAAGGGGCCAGTCGCCTGAGCGCCATAGACCGACTTTCCGTCGACCTTGACCTCAATCCACGCGGTCTTTCCCTTGGCAACGGAGACCTTAACCTTTGTGACCTCGTTCTCTTCCTTCTTGGCCGTCGTCTTGGCGGCGTCCGAATCAGTCGACTCGTCAGTCGGCTCATCGGTGTCTTCGTCCTCGTCGACCGTTTCGGTCTTCTTAGAAGACTTCTTGGTCGTCGTCTTGGTAACAGCGGGCGTCTCGGGCGTGGTCTCGGGCGTCGAAGATGCGCAGCCGCGCAGAAGTACCACGATGAGCACGATCAGCAGCAACGCCACGGCACCGATACCGGCGTAGACGATACGCGGATCGAGCCCGTTGTTTTGAGGAGCACGGGAACCGCCGCGTCCACGACTGGAACTGCTGCGGCCGCCTCCCTGAGGCATACGGCCACGATTGCTATCGGAACGGCCGCAATAGCCACCCTGGCCCTGAAGGCTGCGCTGACCCGAGCGGGGCGCAAGTTCACCGCGGCCTTGATAGCCACGCTGGCCCGCACGCGGAGCCGAAGAGCGCTGGCCATACGGCTGTGGTTGAGAGCGAAGACGCGGCGTCACCTGCGTGGTATCGGCGTCCGCATAGCCACTGCGAGAGCGTCCGGTGGAGATACCACGGTGACCGCGATCGGAATAGCCGCCGTCGCCGTAGCCGGCACGAGGGTCACGCGCCACGCCGCGGGCAGCGGGAAGCGCACGGTCCTCGGGCATCGGCGTACTGCGGAACCGGTCACGCTGCGAGCGAATCTCCTCGCCCGAACCCGTCTCGGTAATATAACCGGCCTGCTGAGGACGCTGTCCATAGCGAGTCGAACGACCGCCCTGAACCATCAGAAAGCGCCCGTTATCGACAGAGGAACGCGAATTGACGTAGCCGGCGGCGTCCTGGAAACGACCGCCCTGCTGCGACGTCTCGCGTTCGTATGCCATCAGTTCGTCAAAGTAGGCATTGACGACCTCGCGCGGATTGAGGCCCAAAAAACGAGCATAGCTCGAAATCATGCCCTGCGCATAGCCGCGCGGCGGCATCGAAGCAAAGTTACCGGTCTCGAAAAACTCGATGATCTGCGGCCTGATTTTGATGGTGTTGGCGACCTGCTGAATGGAAAGGCCCATTCGGCGACGCTGCTCGAGCAGCATGTCACCAAAGCGTGCAGCCATCAGAATCCTCCAAACTCACGATCTTCACGTGCCATCTCGGCGTCGACAGATTCCAGCGCGGCAAGCCCCTCCTCGTCCAACAGGACCTCGCGCGGCTTGGAACCGTCGGGCGGGCCGACGACACCCTTTTCTTCCAGCATGTCCATAATACGCCCGGCACGCGCATAGCCAACCTTCAGGCGGCGTTGCAGGCCAGATGTGGAGCCCAGCTGCGATTCCACCACAATATGGGCGGCTTCCCAAATGAGCGGATCATCGTCTTGCGGCTCGGCGACTCCGGTGCGGACAATGCCGCCGCCACCAGCCATGGACATGGAAGCGGGCGCCACGGCGGACAGAATCTCCTCGTGGTAGTCGGGCTCGCTCTGCGACTTGACGAACTCGACAATCTCGTTGATTTCGTCGTCCGAGACAAAGCAGCCCTGGATACGGCGGGGCTTGCCCCAGTCGACCTTGGAGAACAGCATGTCGCCCAAACCGGTGAGCTTCTCGGCACCCATCTGGTCGATGATGACGCGCGAGTCGATGCCCGTGGCGACGTTAAAGGCGATGCGGTTGGTGATGTTGGCCTTGATAAGGCCCGTCACCACGTTGGAGCTGGGGCGCTGCGTGGCAACGATAAGGTGAATACCGGCGGCGCGGCCCAGCTGTGCAATACGCACGATCGAGGCCTCGACATCCTTACCGGCGACCATCATCAGGTCAGAGAGCTCGTCAATGATAATGACCAGGTAGGGCATCTTTTGCGGCGGATTGTCGTAATGCTCAAACTCGCCAGCAGCCTGCTTTTCGTTGTAGGTCGAGATCTTACGCACGTTGAGACGCTCGAAGACCTTCAGGCGACGCTCCATCTCGGACACAGCCCATTGCAGAGCGCTCGCGGCCTGCTTGGGCTCGGTCACCACGGGCACATAGAGATGCGGCAGACCGTTATAGCCCGCAAGCTCGACGCGCTTGGGGTCGACCATGATCAGGCGAACGTCCTCGGGAAGGGCGCGCATGAGCAAGGTCGTGATGATGGAGTTGATCATCACCGACTTACCAGAACCGGTCGTACCGGCAATCAACAGGTGAGGCATCTTGGCGAGGTCGGCGACAACCGGCGTGCCCTCGGCGTCGCGGCCGATGGCGAGCTCGAGCGGACCGCCCTTCACATAGGGCAGCACGTCGCCCAGATTGACGTTCTGGCGCTTGCGGTTGGGAATCTCGATACCAACGAGAGAGGTGCCGGGGATCGGGGCAAAGATACGAACCGACTGGGCGGCGAGCGAAAGCGCAATATCGTCCTCGAGGCTCGAAATCTTGCTCACGCGCTCGCCCTCGCCAGGTTGCAGCTTAAAGGTCGTCACCGTGGGGCCGGCGATCCAGCCGACCACGCGGGCACTGCGGCCAAACTCAAGCAAGGTGGATTGCAGTGACTCAGCGGTCTGCTCCAGCTCCTTATCCGAAGACGCGGCAGAAGCCGACTGCGGGTTGGCATGTAGGATTTCGAGCGGCGGAAGCTTGAGGCCGTCCTCTTCTTCGCCCTCGTTATCTGCGGCGCCGCCGTCCGCTCCCCCATCACGAGCCGCAGCCGATTCGACAGCACTCGTGGCAGGCGCATCGGCAACCTTGGGATGCTTTAAGAAGTCGGGAATCTGAGGTGCGGCCGAAACAGGGTTCACGGCAAACGGCGGCTCGGACTCGTCAACCTTGTCCGGATCGTCCTCCATCGAAAGCTGTCCAGTGACCTGACCGCGCTTGGCGTGGCGACGCGGCAGCAAGGTTGTCTTGGCGGTCTCGAGCGGAGCCTCGTCGTCCTCGTCGTCACCCTCGGTGAGCTCAATCTCGCTATCGGACCAAGACGGGTCGGGCTCGCTTGTGTTGAGCTTGGGCGCAGCCTTGCCCTTCTTGGCATGGCGGCGCGGCAGCAGCGTGGTCTTGGCGCGCTCGGCTTCAACCGACTCGGATACGTCGACAAATGGGTCATCGTCCTCGTCGTCATCCAAAACCGGGTCGACATCGCCACCCATGACCGTGGTCACCGCGGCGTCAGTCCCCTTCTGGCGCAGAATGCTCAGGTGCGGACGAGCGACGCCGGGAACAGACAGGGCCTCTTCATCGCCCCACGGGCTCGCATTGACATCGGCACGTCGACGCTCGGCAAAATCGGCAGCGCGATCGCGTGCGGAGCGCAAAACGCCACCCACCGAAAAGCCGATAATGACCAAACCAACGACGACAAGCCCCAGCAAGACAACCATGGCGATAGGTTTACCCAGGGCGTTTTGCAAGGCACTTGCGATAAAGGCGCCAATGTAGCCGCCCGACACGGAAAGGTTCTGCGGCGTAAACATAAGGTCGCACGAATCGCTCGTGCCCGGCACCATCAGCGAAAGAATGGAGACGACGGCGATAAAGACCAAGGCGCCGCCCGCAACAGAGCGCACGTTGAGCGGCGAGTCCTCACCCAAAAAGAGCGTGGCGGCAAACAGCAAGATGACGATCGGCAGCACGTAGGCGCCCAGACCAAAGCCCAGGTGGTAGAAACCGGCAACCGCAGCCGTCACGGGCGCTGTTGCCGGAGAGATCACGGCAATGAAGGACGCGATCGCCAAAACGGCGATGACCACACCGGCGATATCGCGATTGGCCGAAGGCTCGACCAAGGGCTCAAACTCATCGAACTCGGACTCGTGGCCCTTATTGGCACGCAGATGGGAACCGGCACCCTTAGCAGATGCCGGTTGGTTATTGGCCTTATTGCCTTTGGCGTTTTGTGCAGATCCGCGCGCCAAACTAAACCTCCATGACGACCGGGATGATCATCGGACGGGTGCGCGTACGGCTCCAGATAAAGTTAGAGAGCGAATCGCGCACGGCCTTGCGAATGGCATCGGAACCGCTGCTGGTAAAGCTGAACTTACCCTTCTCGATCGTCTTCATAATGGACGCGGAGGCATCCTCGGAGAACTGGTCGTCGATGGCAAACGAGACGCCGCGGCCCGAGAACTCGATGGCCTCGATCTTCTTATGTTTGAGGGAGACGATGGCAACGGCCGTGACCATACCGTCGTTGGCGAGCTTCTGGCGATCGCGCAGGACGATGGGGTCGGTATCGCCGATACGCAGGCCGTCGACGTAAACGACACCGGACTCGACGGGCGTACCGCGCTTGACGATACCACCGCGCATCTCGAGCGTGTCGCCGTTATCGAGGATAAAGATATGATCGTCCTTGATGCCCATCTTGCGGGCCAGCTGGGCATGGGCGCGCAGATGCACGGCCTCACCGTGAACCGGCATAAAATACGTGGGCTTGGCCATGGCCATCAGGAGCTTGAGCTCCTCCTGGCTACCGTGACCCGAGACGTGGACGAGAGCGCGGTTCTTATCCCACACGTCGCAGCCGAGCTTGGCCAGGCTGTTGACGACCTGCTGGACGGCCTTCTCGTTGCCAGGAACGGGAGTTGCCGAGAGGATAACGGTATCGCCCTCGTGGATGGAGAGCGTCTTGTGCTCGCCATTGGCCATGCGGGACAGGGCCGACAGCGGCTCGCCCTGCGAACCAGTGCACATGACGACGATCTTGTCGTCAGGCAGGTTATCGATATCGAAGGCATCGATGATATCGGCATCATCGATGTTGAGATAACCGAGCTCGCGCGCCACGCGGGTGTTCGTGAGCATGGAGCGACCGGTCACAACGACCTTACGGCCGCACTTGCGGGCGGCATCGCAGATCTGCTGCAAACGATGGATGTGGCTCGAGAACGATGCGACGAACACGCGACCCGGGGCGTTCTTGATGGCGTGCAGCAGGTTGGGACCAACCTCGGCCTCGGACTTGGTAAAGCCGGGAACCGTGGCATTGGTGGAGTCGGAAAGCAGCAGGTCGATGCCCTGCTTGGCAAAGCGGCTGATAGCGGCATAGTCGGGCGTGACGCCATCGATGGGCGTCTGGTCGAGCTTAAAGTCGCCGGTGTGCATAACGGTGCCCTGATTGGTGCGGATGAACACGCCCAGAGCGCCGGGGATGGAGTGCGTCATCGAGAAGAAGTCGAGCGAGATGCCGCCGAGGTTGACATGGCTGCCGCCCTTGACCTCGCGGAACTTAGGCGCGCGGATGCGGAACTCGGAGAGCTTGCCCTCGATAAAGCCGAGCGTCAGCTTGCTCGAGAAGATGGGCACCTTGTTGTTGAGGTCCTGCAGCAGGTACGGAAGCGAACCGGTGTGGTCCTCGTGGCCGTGGGTGACGATGATACCGCGGAGCTTCTCCTCGTTCTCCAGAACATAGGTGTAGTCGGGAAGCACCAGGTCGATACCAGGCTGGGAGTCATCCGGGAACATAAGGCCGGCGTCGACGAGCACCATGTCGTCGCCGCACTCGAAGACCGTCATGTTCTTGCCGATGCCGTCAAGGCCGCCGAGCGGAATGATCTTCAAAGGAGATGATTTTTTAGCTGCCATAGGTAAGTGTGGTTTCCTTTCTTCGAAACGGGTCTGGAACAACCGACGGGGCGCTTCTGGCAAACCGACCGCCGGGAACATACAAACATGCATCGCAGAGTCGATGCAATAACCACAGTATGATACCCATTTGCACAACAACAGACCACCCATGCATCAAAGCCCCATCTGAACTGGTCTATCCCGCCGGTTTCCCGTGGGGCGGGCGCTGATGAAGTTTCCTGCTCTACAGTCCTGCTCACGACGGAGGCCACATTAAGTGGCCTCCT
>OGJJ01000090.1_pt1 | contig 80775 bp, 99 predicted proteins | sample 1572081 | NCBI WGS metagenome assembly OGJJ01 (sample SAMEA2582122, study PRJEB24529) | metagenome | biome: Human gut stool | place: China | collected 2011
TTCACGACTTAGCTTATGATCTATATCTTTCATGATACGTTGTTCTTTGTTGTTGGTTTTGACAACCGCCAGCGTGTAAGAAACCAAAGATATAATCCCCAAAATTCCTAAATAATTAATCAATGTTCTTTTCATCTTTACCACCAAATTCCTTACTAAACCAACAAATATAATTATCTAATATATCCTCGTTAAATTTATTTCCTGCACTTTTCCTATCTAATTGATAATCAATCAAAGAATGTATTGTCATTGTAAAAGAGATAGCTGCCTGATCAATGTCTTTTACAAATATTTTTTGATGAACTTGTAATGCATAAAAAAGATTTTTTATTGCTAAAATCATTTTTTCTGTTTCCTCACACATAATTTGAGCAGCCACAACATTTGTAGTGCGTGTGGAATAAATGATTTTATAAAACGAAAACATTTCACTTTGTGTACTCATCTTACAATAATTATGAACCATTAATTTTAAAACTTCTTCTAGACTTTTATCTTTGACAAGTTTTCCATAATCAAGATCCGTTATTTTTAGTTTTTCTTTTGCTTGTGTTCTTAAATAATCATACATTGCCTTTACAATTTCATCCTTCGAACGGAAATGATTATATAATGATGGTTTCTTTATCCCTAATTGCGTCGCTATTTGTGACATTGAAACATTATCTATTCTATTTTTAGATGCTAACATAAATGTCGCCTGAATAATTTCTTCTTTCCTCTCCATATCTATCCACTTCCTTATGTTAGTTATATTACTACCTATTGTTAGTTTAATCAATAAAAATTTAACAATTTCCTAGCTTTAACCATTATTTCATGACATTCTCATAAAGATTTTATTTTATTTGTCACCCAAAAAAATACATATATTCACAAAAAAGTAGAGACACTTTTTCAAAAAACTTGATTTTTCAAGGTTTTTGAGACGTATCTCTACTTAAATATTTGTAATATTTTATTTAACGACAATGTTTACAATTTTATTTTTAACCACAATTACTTTAACGATATCTTTACTGTCAGTATGTGCTTTAACGTTTTCTTGTTGGAATGCTAATTCTTTAACAGTTTCATCATCTGCATCTTTAGCAACTTCAATTTTAGCTCTTAATTTACCATTAACTTGGATACCCATTTGAACAGTATCACTAACTAACATTTTTTCATCATATGTTGGCCATGGTTCATAAGCAATTGAATCATTGTGTCCTAATTGTTGCCACATTTCTTCACAAATATGAGGTGCAATACATGAAAGCATTTTAATAAAGTTTTCAGCATATTCTTTATAAACATGTTCAGCTTTATAACATTCATTAATGAAAATCATCATTTGTGAAATAGCTGTATTGAAACCTAATTTTTCAAAATCATCAGTAACTTTTTTAACTGTTTGATGATATACACGATCTAAACTATGATCATTTTCATCAGATAATTTACCAGTTTCAATCATTAAACGATAAACACGGTCTAACCATTTACGAGAACCATCTAATCCATTTGTTGACCAAGGAAGTGATGCTTCAAGTGGTCCCATGAACATTTCGTATAAACGAAGTGAATCTGCACCATGACTAGCAACGATATCATCAGGGTTAACAACGTTACCTCTTGATTTAGACATTTTTTCGTTGTTATCTCCTAAAATCATACCTTGGTGTACTAAACGTTGCCATGGTTCTTTACATTTAACAACACCACAATCATAAAGAACTTTATGCCAGAAACGAGAATATAATAAGTGTAATACCGCATGTTCTGCTCCACCTACATATAAATCAACTGGTAACCATTTATCTAATAATTTTGGATCACAAATTTGTTCACTATTATGTGGATCAATATAACGAATATAATACCAACATGACCCAGCCCATTGAGGCATTGTATTTGTTTCACGACGTCCTTTTTGTCCATCAATTTCTACTTCTAACCAATCTTCACAATTAGCAAGCGGCGATTCACCACTATCATGAGGTTGGAAGTTTTTAGTTGCTGGTAATTCTAGTGGAAGTTCTTCTACAGGAACTGTACGCATTGTACCATCTTCCATATGAACGATAGGAATTGGTTCACCCCAATAACGTTGTCTTGAGAATAACCAATCTCTTAATTTATAAGATACTTTCTTTTGTCCACAATGATGTTCTTGTAACCAATCAACCATTTTATCAATAGCTTCTTGTTTACCAAGACCATTTAACCATTCAGAGTTAATATGAACACCATCTTCTGTATAAGCAGCTTCTTCAATATTTCCACCTTCTAATACAGGAATAATTTCAATACCGAATTTTTTAGCAAATTCATAGTCACGATCATCATGTGCTGGAACAGCCATGATAGCTCCTGTACCATAACTTGCAAGTACATAATCAGAAATCCAAATTGGAATTTTTTTACCATTTACAGGATTGATTGCATAAGCTCCAGTAAAGACACCTGTTTTATCTTTATTAAGTTCTGTTCTTTCTAAGTCAGATTTACTTGCACAGCTTTCTTTATAAGCTTCAACATCTGCTTTTTGTGCTTCGGTTGTAATTTCTTCAACATATGGATGTTCTGGTGCCATAACACAGTATGTTGCTCCAAATAATGTATCACAACGTGTTGTAAAAACTGTAAATACTTTATTTGTTCCATCAATTTTGAAATCAACATTTGCCCCAATAGATTTACCAATCCAGTTACGTTGCATTTGTTTTGTAGCTTCTGGCCAATCTAAGTCATCTAAATCAGCCAATAATCTTTCTGCATATTCAGTGATTTTTAAAACCCATTGACGCATTGGTTTACGAATAACAGGATACCCTCCACGTTCACTCTTACCATCAATTACTTCTTCATTAGCAAGAACGGCTTTTAATTCTGGACACCAGTTAACTGGAATTTCATCAATATAAGCTAATCCTTGATCATATAATTTTGTAAAGATCCATTGTGTCCATTTATAATATTCTGGATCACTTGTTGCAATTTCACGATCCCAATCATAAGAGAAACCTAATGATTTAATTTGTTTTCTAAAAACATCAATATTTTTCTTTGTAAATTCTGCAGGATGATGACCTGTTTGAATTGCAAATTGTTCAGCAGGTAATCCAAATGAATCAAATCCCATTGGATGTAATACATTATATCCTTGCATTCTTTTCATTCTTGATACGATATCTGTTGCAGTATATCCTTCAGGATGTCCTACATGTAAACCATTTCCAGATGGATATGGGAACATATCCATACAATAATATTTAGGTTTTGAATCATCATAACAATCTGTTTTAAACGTTTTGTTTTCGTCCCAATATTTTTGCCATTTTGGCTCTATTTTTGTGTGATCGAACGGCATAATTTTTCCTCCTTAAATATAAAAAAGCGTCCTTATCTAAGGACGCCAATTTCAACGCGATACCACCTTAGTTCTAGAATAAAATTCTAGCACCTCAAAACTTTAACGCAGTTCTACGATATTTTTTACTTTATTCAAAAATACATCTCCTAGGCGAGTTCACAAATACTATAATCAGTTTTCACCACCCACTGACTCTCTAAATATAGGGGATTTGCTAGTACTCCTATTCATTGATTTTGCTTTTCTATTATACCACATCACATACTTTATGCAATAAAAAACTTCCTAGCTCTTTAAAGCTTCTATAATTTCTATCTGTTTTACTTTTTTAATTGGGATCAAACAACATAATAATGTTAAAATAATTACTCCTATAAAAACACCTAAAAGCACATTATTTTGTATAACAAAAAATTCATCCATCAAATCTGAAATACTTTTTTGAATCAACTGATTAGCAAAAATAAATAACTTTTTTAAAACAATCATTGCTTCTATAAATGCTGTGCAGGAAATACCTAGACCTTGACACAAAACAAGAGTTATCATCTGCCATAATGAAGCCCCCAATGTTTGTAAAATAGCAAAATATTTTTTTCTTTTAATGACCATCAAATATAAAACAACACCTAATAAAAAGCAAGCTGTTACAACTGATAAAGAACTAAAACAATAAAGGATCCATTCAATTTGTTGAAATTTTTCATCGATGCTTGAAGATAATGAACTATTTGCAAGTTTAAATTGATATAAAGGATATTTATTTTTTAAATCTTTTAAAATATTTTTATCTTTCACTTGCAAAAAAGCAGTTTGCCCTACTTCTATTTGATAAAGTTCTTTTAACATTTGACTCATTGCATATTCATTAAAATAAACGGTCTCCATTAAAGTCTTTTTATTTTCAATCCCTACAATTTTAACTTTATAAAAACAAATTCTATTTTGATATTCAAAAAACAAATATACATCTTTATTTATTAAATTCTTCTGATGCGATAAATATAAAAGTTGTTCATAAGTAGATTTAGATAAAATGATTTCTTGAGCATTTTTTATCTTTCTTCCTTGAATTTTCTTTTGTGGTTGCTGAATATAATCAGAAATATAAAGTGTTTTTTTCGTTTGATATTTTTTAGAAAAAGAGATTCCTAAAAAATCCACCTGATCATTTTGTAAAAAACGGTATTGAATTGCTGAATGTTGAATTTGTTTCAAATCATCCATCTTGATCATTTGATTATTTTTCTTTTTTAACATAATGGTTGTTGAAGGAATAATTTGTTCTAATTGTTGATGAATTTGTTTTTGTGTTGATTGAGTCAATGAAAGGGTCAATAAAATACTTAAAAGTGCTAAAAATAAAACTTGTACAACAATAAAAGAACTCTTCCACGTCATTTTCAATTCTTTCAATATAAATTGTAAAAAAGATCTTTTACTTGTTTTTTCTTCTTGTTTTTTTCTTTGAGTTATTGGAATTTGATGAATTAATTTTAATTGATAATCTTTTATTTCATAGAGATAATCATGGTATTTTTTAGCAAGTATTTCATCATGACTAATAACAATCACTAATTTTTCTTTAGACAGTTGTTTTAATATTTTAAAAATTTCTTCACTATTTTTTTCATCTAAAGCACCTGTTGGTTCATCACATAAAATAATGGGATGCTTAGCGATAAATCCTCGATAAATAGCGACTCGTTGTTTTTGACCTCCAGATAAAATTGCTGTTTTATAACGTTGTAAGTCTTTTATTTTTAAACGTTCTAAATAATATTCTTTTTTAGAAATCATTATTCTTTTAAAATACGAAATGAGATTTACATTTTCTTTAACATTCATTTCTTCTATTAAATAAAACTGTTGAAAAATAAAACCAATGTATTTTCTAATATAATGTGGTATTTGTCGAATATCTTGCCCATCAATTTCAATCACACCTTGATACTCATTATCCAAACCTCCTAAAATATTTAAAAGTGTCGATTTGCCACTACCGCTTTTACCAACAATGACATACATCCCTGTTTCTTGAAATGTCATAGACATCTCCTTGAATGAAGGTCGATCAAAAGACTTCGTTACATTCTTAATTTCTAACATCCTATTCCTCCCTTAAACACTCATACATTTTTATTTTTTTCATCTTTAAAACTATAAATAGACTTAATAAAATTCCTTGCACGATATATCCCAAAAGATAAAAGAAATATAACGTAAATGGCCATTGAAACTCTCTTGGTAAAACAAACAAATGGTTTATGCCCCAGATCTTTTTAGAAATATCAAAAAATGAAATGATTTTTAAAACTCCACTAGAAACCAAACAAGAAACTATTCCAATTGAAATCATCATTAAGCTTATTTTTTTTAAAATAAAAAATGCTAAATGATTATTTTGATAACCATTAGCAAGCATAATGGCATATATTTTTTGATTTTCATAAAACATCGATAAAACCATATATCCCATTAAAACGATTGCAATCATAAAACTTAAAAAAATAAAAACAAGACTAACCTTTTTAAAAAGATCAATAACTTTAAAATAACTTTCATATTCTTCATAAATAGGTGCTATACCTTGATATTGAACTGATAAATGCGTTAAATAATCTTTCATATATTTATGATTTTTAACATAGACAATACACGTTGAAACATCAATGCATTGAAGGGCTATTTCATTGGACAATGAATGATAATAAAGAACAGGTTCTTGATAATCATCTTGAATCACTCCTTTGATTTTTAATGTATATTGATGATGATTAATTTTATAAATAAGTTTATTTTGTTTTATTTTGGTAATTAAAGCGTGATTGACATAAACTTCATTTTGCTTTGTTTTTTTGTTAATTGAAAAAGATTGAAAGTTTTTAAGACCTTCAATCTTTCCTATATCTAAATGATATTGATATTTTCCTTTCAGTTTTGTTATTTCTTTTTCTTTAAAGGGTTCTTGATTTTTCTTTTGAATCATAACTAAATTATTATTCATTGCTTGATTATATTGTTTTTGATAATAACCATTAAATCCTTCTAAACCAGTAATAATGAGCGTCATTGCTAGTACCATATAAATTTGTGAAACAAACATCATCACCCATTTCTTTTTATCTTTTAAAATCATTTGGATCGTTTCTTTAAACAATAATCCACATTTTGTTTTTCTTATTTCATAACGTGAATATAATTGATGGTTCCAATCATAATGATGTTTTAAACATTCAAAATTTAAATGATAAGGTGTATATTTTGAAATTTTTTGATCATGAGAAACAATAAGAATAAGGCGTCTTTGACTCGCTTTTTTTAAAAAACGATAAACTTTTTGACGATTTATTTCATCTAAAGCTCCTGTCGGTTCATCACATAAAATAATAGGACTTGAACATAATAAAGCACGAATAAGGGCCACGCGTTGTTTTTGCCCACCTGATAAATTCTTTACCTTTTGATTTACTAGTTCATTTAATTCAAATATTTCTAATAATTCTTGTAACTGTTTTTCTACAACCTTTATTCCTTTTAAGTGACAATAAAATAAACAGTTATCTTTAACACTCAAATAATCAATTAACTGATAATTTTGATAAACAAAACTAATAACAAGTTGTCGATAATCTTTAATATCTTCTATTTTTACTTGATTAAAAAGAATCTTTCCCTCATAGTCTTGATCCAATCCTGCTATTAATTGTAAAAGTGTTGATTTTCCACATCCACTTTCCCCTGTAATAGCAATCAAACCATAATCAGGAAAATGGATATTCAAATTTTCAAAAATAACTCTTTCTCCTTCAATTGTTTTAAATTTTTTTGTGACATTCTTTAACTCTAATCCCATTTTCTTACTCCTTATGTTATAATTGCTTCGGTGATAAAATGAATCAATTTAAATACTCTTTAGATAACAAACGTTATCATACTTATAACTATTATTTAAAAAACAAATACCATCAAAAAGTCGCTAAAGTTGCACTAAATGCTGATTTTACCTGTCCTAATCGTGATGGAACAAAAGGCTATGGTGGTTGTATTTTCTGTAGTTCATCAGGATCTGGAGATTATGCTGGAAATGTTCATGATCATTTAGAAAAACAATTTCAAACAATCTCTCAAGTCATGAAAAGAAAATGGCCTGAATGTGCTTATATTGCTTATTTTCAAGCCAATACAAATACCTATGGTCCATTAGATAAAATAAAAAAAATGATTGCCCCTTTTTTAAACAAAGAAGATGTTAAGGGAATTGCCCTTGCTACAAGACCTGATTGTTTAAATGAAGAAATCGTTCAATATTTAAGTACCATCAATAAACAAAAAGATGTCTATATTGAACTAGGTTTACAAACGATCCATGAACAAACAAGTAAACTTATTAATCGTGGTCATACTTTTCAAGAATTCTTGGACGGTTTAGCATTATGTAGAAAATATAACCTTGAAGTATGTGTCCATATCATCAATGGTCTTCCTTTTGAAACAAAAGAAATGATGATTGAAACAGCTAAAACCTTAGGTCAATTAGATATTCAAGCACTTAAAATACATATGTTATTCGTTGTTAAAAATACAAAACTTCAACAAATGTATGAAAATCATGAATTTAACATGCTCTCTCGTCAAGAATATATTGATATCGTAGTAGAACAACTTCGTTATATTAAACCTGAAATCGTTATCGAAAGATTGACTGGTGATGGTAAAATTGATGATTTAATCGCTCCTTTATGGTCCATTAAAAAGGTAACTATTTTAAATGATATTGATAAAAAAATGAAAGAACTTGATATTTATCAAGGTGATCTATATAAAAAATAGCCCAGTTTTTCTGGACTATTTTTTTACACTATTATTATACATCATTTTTTAAGCTATTTTGTCTCAAATTTGTTTCAAATTTGTCTCAAAAAACACTAACCTATTATAGTTGGTTAGTGTTTTTACATCATACCTATTCAGTTTCGATAAGACCGTAATCTCCATCATTACGACGGTATACAATACTAATAGCATCTGTTTCAGTATCACGATATACGAAGAATGAATGTCCAATTAATTCCATTTGCATAATTGCTTCTTCCATATCCATTGGTTTTGGAGTAATTGTTTTTGTTTTTACTAATACGTCTTCTTCTTCATCTTCTAAAGGTTCAATTGATGCTAAATTGAATGCAAGTTTATTATCTTTAGATTTTCTGTTTAATCTAGTTTTATACTTTCTAATTTGACCTTCTAATTTATCGATAACTAAGTCAATTGCATTGTATAAATCTTGATCCACAACTTCTGCTCTTAAAAGTACATATTCAGTAGGAATTGTCACTTCAATTTTTTGTCCGTAAGGATAAGTTCTTACAAGTACTTTGGCTTCAACATTTTCACTTACAATGAAGTATTTGTCTAATTTTGATAATTTTTCACTGACTTTTTCTTCAATTGCTTCAGTAATTTCAATGTTCTTTCCTCTTAATGTAATTTTCATAATTAATTCCTCCTTTTTGATAACTATATTATACTATAAACTTTTCTAAATTCCTACTTTAATATGCTTTTTTATCCTGTTTAAAAAACACACATAACAAAAAAAGCTCAATTCATGAGCCTTTTTCTACATATATTTTTTTAAATTTTCTACCTTATCTAATTGTTCCCAAGGTAAATTTGCTTCAGGTCTACCAAAGTGTCCATAAGAAGCTGTCTTTTTATAAATTGGTGTTCTTAAATTTAAGGTATGAATAATTCCTGCTGGTGTTAAATCAAATTCTTGTTTAATTGCTTCAAGAATCACATCATGAGGTACTTTTTCAGTTCCTTTTGTATCAATATAAATAGATGTTGGTTCTTTTACACCAATTGCATAAGATAATTGGATTTCAAGTTCATCACACATATTGGCTGCAACAACGTTTTTAGCAATATAACGTGCCATATAAGCAGCAGAGCGGTCTACTTTTGTTGGATCTTTTCCAGAGAAAGCTCCTCCTCCATGACGTGCATATCCACCATATGTATCAACAATGATCTTTCTTCCAGTAAGACCTGTATCTCCATGAGGACCACCAATAACAAAACGTCCTGTAGGATTGATTAAAACACGATAATCTGTATTCATATCATATTTTTTAACAACGGCATCCATAATGTTTTCTTTAACGAATTTTTTAAATTCTGCTTCATCAAAATCATCATCATGTTGAATGGACATTAAAATAGTATCAATTACTGGTTTTTCATCTGTATAATCAATTGTCACTTGTGCTTTCATGTCAGGTCTAGCCCATTTAAAAGTCCCATCATGTCTTAAAGTTGAAGCGTAACGAACTAAATGATGCGCAATTGAAATAGCAAGAGGCATATACCCTTCTGTTTCTTTTGTCGCATAACCAAACATAATACCTTGATCTCCTGCTCCACCAACTTCTTCATTTGTTCCAAGAGCAATATCACTTGATTGACTATCCATGACAACTTCAACTTTACAAGTTCTATAATCCATTCCTTTAGCTTCATCATCATAGCCAATTTCTTTTAAAACATTTCTTGCCACAGCTTCATAATCCACTTTCGCATTTGTAGTAATTTCTCCACCAATAACAACTAAATTTGTTGTCGCAAAACACTCACAAGCAACACGTGAGTTAGGATCTTGTTTAAAACATTCATCTAAGATGGCATCACTGATTTGATCACATACTTTATCAGGGTGTCCTTCTGATACAGATTCTGACGTAAATAAAATTCTTTCTTTCATTTTCTTCCTCCTTAAATAACAAATAAAAAAGCTTCCTAAAGAGAAAGCCGTTAGGAAGCTTTCTCTTATTGTTCAAGAATAAACTTGCTCAGTAAAGGCACCTTCTAACATATAGGGTTGCCACCACTTCATCGATCTTCATCTCATGGTTCTTAATAAGAGTCCTTTTTATTTTATTGATATTCTTCTTTTTTTAACGATGTCATTTTCTCTATGAGTTCATCTTCCAAACCAATTTCTTTCAAAATATGAGCGATTTTGATTTGTTGTTCTTTTCGATCATTCAATTTAATCACCTAAAATAAGTGTGTTTCATAAATTGAAATTTATGATGAATTCAATGACTAAAACATAATATTACAAACTCTCTATAAATGCAAGACATTTGTACTATAATGAACTAGAAATATTTTGAACTTCTAAAACACCAGGTACTTCTTCCATTAAAATTTGTTCAACACCATCTTTTAATGTTTCATCAATCATGGTACATCCAGCACATGCTCCTAGCATTCTTACATAAACAATCCCATCTTTAAAATCAACATATTCAATATCTCCACCATCTCTTTGTAGATAAGGTCTTAATTTATGAATGACATTTTTTATTTGTTCTTCAATATTTTCCATTTTTGCAAACTCCTTTTTTACTTATTAAGTATATCATATAAATCCTACCATATTTTATATTTTTTCCTTATTAAATACAACACATATGCTTAAATTGTGCTATAATAGTGCCGCAAGGAGTGAAATCAAATGACAAAACTCATCAAACGAGGGGATATCATTGATGTTAAAATAACCGGTATTCAACCTTATGGCGCTTTTGCTCTTTTACCTGATAATTCAACAGGATTGATTCATATCTCAGAAATATCAGATAAATTCGTTAAAAGTATTGCCAGTTATGTGCATATTAATGATATTGTGAAAGTAAAAGTCATTGATTTTGATCATTCTAGCAATCACGCCAAATTAAGCTTGAAAGCTGTTGACAATCGTTTTCGAAGAAAAGACAAGAAACTCGTCTATAAAAATCCACGAAAACCAATTGTAGAAACACCTAAAGGTTTTTTACCTTTAGCTCAAGCAATGGAAGAATGGTTAAAACAAGGTGTAATGGAGGAAAACTAAATGATCACATTAGATTTATCAAAAGCAAAATTAGCTGAAGATTTAGGATCATACAAAGAAAAAGTAGCAGAAATTCATGATATGATTCGAAACAAAACAGGTGCTGGTAACGATTTCCTTGGTTGGGTTGAATTACCAGAAAACTATGACAAAGAAGAAGTTCAATTAATGAAAGAAACTGCTGCTAAATTAAGAGAAAAAGTAGACGTATTATTAGTATGCGGTATCGGGGGATCTTATTTAGGAGCACGTGCTGCTATTGAAGCAATCAATGGTTTATATTCAGATGATAAAGTTGAAATCATCTATGTAGGAAATACTTTCTCTTCAAATTATATTCATCAAGTTGCTAAGTATATTGAAGATAAAGATTTCGCTATCAATGTTATTTCTAAATCAGGAACAACTACTGAAACTTCTATTTCTTTTAGAATTTTCAAAGAAATGTGTGAAAAGAAATATGGTAAAGAAGGTGCTCGTGAAAGAATCGTAGCAACTACTGATAAAGAAAAAGGTGCTCTTAAAAAATTAGCAACTGATGAAGGTTATGTAACATTCGTTGTACCTGATGATATCGGTGGACGTTATTCAGTATTAACTGCTGTAGGTTTATTCCCTATCGCTATGGCTGGTATCGACATTGATGAAATGTTAAAAGGTGCTAAAGATGCAATGATTAAATATAACGATGCAAACATCGAAACAAATGATGCTTATCGTTATGGTGTAGCAAGACAATTATTAAATAAAGCTGGATATTCAGCAGAAATGTTTGTAACTTATGAATTACAATTAAATAACGTTGCTGAATGGTGGAAACAATTATACGGTGAATCTGAAGGTAAAGAAAATAAAGGTATCTTACCTCATAGTGCTGTATTCTCTACAGATTTACATTCATTAGGACAATTTATCCAAGAAGGTTCTAAAGTTTTATATGAAACAATCTTCGAAGTTAAAAATCCACAAAATGATATGATTATTCCAAGTGATCCAGATGATTTAGATGGTTTAAATTACTTAGCCGGAAAATCAGTTGATTATGTTAACAAAAGAGCTTGTGAAGGTACAATCGATGCTCATGTTAATACTGGTAATGTACCAAACATCATTATTTCATTAGATAAAATGGATGCTTATGGATTTGGTTACATGGTTTATTTCTTCGAAATGTCATGTGCAATGTCAGTTTACTTCTTAGGAGTAAACCCATTCAACCAACCTGGTGTTGAAGTTTATAAGAAAAATATGTTCAAATTATTAGGTAAACCTGGTTATTAAAATCAAAGAAAGTAGATTTGTTCTACTTTCTTTTTTTTTACATATTTTATAATGGTGATATGATGAAAAAAGGAAAATATATTTTAATTATGCTTTCACTTTTTATATGTGCTTATCTTTTTTCAAATCGTATGACCCCTAGAATTGAAAATATTGCCAGTAAAGAAATAAATCAATTTATTCAGATACTTATCAATCATACTTCATTTACTCAAAAAATAGATACACATAAACTCTATAAAAAAGAAAATAATTCCATCAGTTTTCAAATGAATTATATCAATGATATTGCCTCTAATTACATCCATAATCTTGAAGAAACTCTTTTAAAGCTTGAAGAAGGCTCTTACCAAGAAAACAATCATTCTCCATACAATAAAAAACTCTTAAAAATCAATCAACAAAAAGGTATTGTTGCACGTATACCTATCGGTTCTCTTACCAATAATATTTTCTTACAAGATCGAGGTCCATCTTTTTCCATTAAATATAAAACACTCTCTTTAACTTCTTCAAATATTAATAAAAAAATTAAAAATTATGGGATCAATCATCTTGCTATCTCTATTGATTTAAATGTTACAATTGTTTTACAAATTCTTGTTCCCTTATATCATGAACATTTTAAAGAAAATTATACGATTCCTCTTGTTTATGAAGTCATTGAAGGTGAGGTTCCCTCATGGTATCAAAATTAAGTATTTTAAAAACATATTATCATCTTCCTTTAGAAGATCAATTTTCATTTACTTATGAAGATGAACATTATTATTTAACAAATAAACCTTTTCCTTTATATTATCAAAAATACATTTCTTTACTTCAAATCAATCCCTTTAAAATCATTAATAATATTTACCAACAAAAAAACTCTCAAGGATACATCCTTTATCAAGTACAAAGCATTCCTCTAGATATCCAAAAAATCATTTCCCTATCACTCATCCCTCAAGAAACAAAAACAATAAAAGAAATAAAAAAAGAGTGGATTCAATATTATGAATCTATTCTTATCTATACACCTTTAAATTCTCTAGAATATCAAATCATCTATTATTCTCTATTTACTCTTTGTCAGCTTTCTATCGAACTTTTAAATCATTATTTCTTGTCCACAACAGCCATTAACCTCTCCTATCAACATAAAAATATTCATTCATATGAAGATGTTTATCTTATAGAGAATATAAACCTCAATTTATACATTCATGATATTTTCTATTTATATCTAAACAATACAATCACAATCAATCAATTAGAACAGATAATCAATGAATATAATCTCACTTCAAAAGATCTACAAATTCTTTTATGTTATGCGCTTTTTCCTCAAATGTGTCTTGTACATTTCCATGAAGATTCTTTAACAAAAAAAAGGAGAAGATTAGTAAAATATAATAAAAAATTGTATTCTCTCATTCTTCTCCTTCAAAAATATATTCAAATCCCATCTCTTAAATGGATAAAATAAAACTACCGATAAAATTTTCGGTAGTTCTCTATTTATAATATTATGTACTTATTTATTCATTTTTACATATTCTTCTAAACATATTCCTAATTCATTGATCTTTTTAGCGTGAACTTTTCCAACATAACGATAATGCCATGGCTCATAGCCTACTTTAGTAATACTATTTTTATTTATTGGATACCGCAGGATAAAACCATATTTCCAACTATTTTTAATCAACCATTGTTGTTCGGCTGTTTTTTCTTGACTAGGATCAAGACGTTGATTTTTCATAGAGACAATATCTATTGTTAAACCTAATTGATGTTCACTTGTTTTTGGTCTTGCTACCCAAAAAACAGCTTTATCTAAAGCTTCTGTTTTTGAATATCCTTGATTTAAGTATTGATTTACTTTGTTTTTATAAAGATATTCTTACTTTTTTTGTGTTCGATAGGAAGAACAAATCAGTAAGTTTAAACCTTTTTTTTAGTCGTTTGTAACATCTCCATTAAATCTTTATAAATTCGTCGATCAACTACTTGTCCATTGTTCAACGATACTAAATCAACTTTCTAATTTTCAGGTAGACTATTTTCATAATTAACCAATGTCAACAATTCATCGTGATTAACACTATTGTCTGAATTTTCTTGTTTGTTTTTGATTTTACTAGCAACAAACAATTGATTACTATTTTGCTGAAGTTGTTTACTCATTAAAAAAAATAAACTTGTAATCAATCCACCAATTACCCACACAACAACTAATACTTTTATTTTTTCATTTTGTGCTCCTTTCAATAAAAAAACGTATCTTTTTTACACTTTTCAGTGTATAAAAAAGATGCGTAGAAACATCACCAAAGAAGCATCAAAGTTGTATCAATAACTAGAACTATCTGTAATATATGTTTGATTATCACCCATTTTAAATAAATATTTATGTATTTCTTTTTCAGTTAAACCTAAATATTTTCTTCCAAAAGTATATATTTCTATATTCTCTTTATCGCCATGTTTTTTATTGTAATAATCATATTGATATATCAAATGTGTATTTGCATCATTTATAGCATTAAAAAATCCTTGCTCATTTGTAAAACCCACTTGATAAACACATATATTTTTTTGAGAATCTAAAACATTACTATATCGTTTCACTGTATAGTTGTAACATACATAATTTTCATTAAAATCAAATTCTGTCAAAATGCCTAGATTTTTCAACAACCGAAAGCTTACTCGTTTGAACATCTAATCTCTCATTTTTTATTTTTTCAACTTGAAGATGTCCAATTAATTGATTATTTTGTATTTTAGAAACTGTTAATGGAACTAATGGGATAATGATCAATAAAGTGACAGCAAGCAGAAACTTCATTCTGTATTTACACTTCTTCACTCCTTTTAAAACAATAGTCACTGTCATTTTTTGTCCTAAAACACTTTCAAAACGAATGGTTCCATGATGGATCTTAACAATTTGATCACATAGTGCAAGTCCTAGTCCAGAGCCATCTACACTTCGAGAACGTGATTTATCAACCATATAAAATGCTTCTTTGATCTTACTTAATTCATTTGTTTCCATACCACAACCATTATCTTCAATTATAAACTGATACCCCTTTTCTACTGGATGACCTTTTAAAGATATTCTACCATTTCCTCCTACTGCTTTACAGGCGTTATCAAGTAAATTTAAACACACCGTTTTTATCAAATCCAGTTCAATAGAGAGCTCTCCAAGTTCAATTTATAGTAGAAAATTGAATATGATTTTCTTTCATCAATAAATCCACTGTATCCTCAATTCCTTGGAAAAAAACTTTTGCAGAAATCCCATACACCTTAAAATCTTGTTTTTTTAAAACAATCAATTCCAATAACTTCATTGACATTGATTTTAATCGTTTTCACTCTTCAACAATCAATATTTTATTCATGGAATCACCTCAATTTCAACCTTACATCTAAGTTGCATCATTTTAATAAAAAAACACACCTACATAGTAAGTGTGTTAGCTCCTTCATGGAGCGGGTGATGGGGATAGTTCCAAATACAGAATTTACTGTTAGTTTCTCTAAATATCCCAGTATCAAAGCTAAAAAAACAATAAATTATACCAAAATCACTTCTTTAATAGAGGTGATTTTTTGCTTTATCAAAAACTAAATATTACATCCCAGCGCATGGCTTCCGCAGGTGATGTAAGTAAAAAAACATTAAAGCAAAGCTTTAATGTCTATTTAGAGGACAAGGAGGAGTTAGCCGTGATCACATCATCTGAATACGTTGCCTACGATACATTCACCGATAGAAAATCTATCTTTGAGTGGCTGAAATCAAATGAAACAATCTATGGCAATCAAGATGATTATGTAACTGTAATCAATCATCTATGCGATTACAAAGAGAAACATAGTTATTCCTATGGTCAAAAGGAAGATAAAAAATGCTATTCAAACATTTATGGCCATTTCTTGGAAATCATGATTCCTGATCTCAAAAATGAAGAAAAACATACATTCATTAAGAATTATATGTCTTCTTTACATCCGTGTTATAAACTTAAAAGTTTTCTCTATTGTTATAAATTTACCAAACAAGGTAAAGGCAACTATATTCAAGTTCTTTGTTTTACAAGAAAATACTTCAAACGTAAGCAGGAAAAGAAATTGAAATACAACAGAGATTTCTATTGGAATCCAAACACAAAAAAGATTTCTAAAAAAGATGATATAGATGCGGTGCTACTTCATAAAAAGGGTGATGTAAAAAAAGACATTGATGGAAACACATTGAAAGAAACATTCTATGTTTCCCCTGTTGAGGAAAAAGTATTCAAATATCGTACAATTAAAAATTTAAGAAATCGACTAGTTAAGATAATTGAATACGTAAAGCTTTTAAAAGATCGTGATTATTGGAAGCATCAAATTAAATATTTTTCTAGAATCACCATAAAAAAATCAAGTTTTAAAAATAAAGAGAAATTAACTGCTAAAAATCAAATGATTGCAAGAATAAATGCAAGTGTCATAAACATGCAAGAAGCTTTGTATAAATCAAAATACTGGTATGACGTGGAAAGATCCTTTCACAAACTCATACATCACATTGATAAAACTCTCTACCAAACAAACTGGCATGATCCTATTTCTGGTAATTCAGTTTATCTAGGAACTAATCAATCAGTAGCAAGTATTAAAGACAATCTCACTTTATTTGAAAACTTTATCAATCAACTTCTAAATTCATGGTGGAATGATGAAATCTATTTAGGATTTGAAAGAAATTACTAATAAAAATTTGATGGAAGGAGAATAAAAAATGTTAGATGTCATATTAAGCAACGATACATTTAAGTTAATGGATAAAACATTAAACTATGTAGCTGATTCTATATCCTATCGCTTTCCACATCATTTAGAAGAGACTTCAGATGATGTAAGAATTGAGTTAGATAATGTTCCAACACTTCCAATTTCTATCAAGACCACATCAATTTTAAAGGCTGAAAACTCAATAGTTGGTAAAAATGGAGAATCATCCTATCTCAATAAAAAATTAGATCAGCAAAAAAGTGAAATCACTTATATTTCTATAATTTTGAATGAAGTCAATGACTTGAAATACATGCACAAGTACATCATTATCTACTACTATTTTGAAGCAAAAACAATAAATTCAATTATTACTAAATTAAACATATCAAAATCATTGTTCTACAAATACAAAAAAGAAGCATTGATGATTTTAGCACTATGTTTACCTGAAATATGTGTATTTAAAGGAGGTGAAAAAAATGAACTATGAAGAAGAACAAGGTTATTACAACGTCATGATCTGTAACAAAAAAACAAAAGTTAACTTTACTATTCATTGTGTTGATGAATATGACCGTGAAAGAACAATCAAACAAGTTGAACTTTATAAGTGCTTCGGTCGTGACTGGTATGTCTTTACTGATGAAGAAGAGGAAAGAATAATCAAAAAATTAAAAAAAGAGAAAAAAGAAATGAAAGCAAATGGAAAACTCGAAAAATGGGAGGAAGGAAGAACATGGAAATATTAATCAAAGAACCACTTAAATCTATTACAAAAGTATCTGTTGAAAATCTTGAACTTAGTACCCTGCTTCATTTAATTGACTGCGATACTATCGAAGTAATTAATACACCAGTATTTAAAGAAGAAAATATCATTCTTCTTGTAGATGAAGACGGGAAATTAAAAGATAAAAAATTTAATTTTGAAATTTATCACGGTGGCATAGCAAAGACAACTTTTGTAGGAAATGTTATTTTTGCTGGAATAGATAAAAACGGAAAATGGGTCGAATTAAGCGAAAAACAAATTGATTTTATTTATGAAAAATTTTCTAAAGAATATTAAGAAAAAGATTAAAAAATTAAAAGAAAGATAGAGGAAAAGAAAAATGTTTAAATTAATTGCTGTAACAAACTTAAAAGGTGGAGTTGGAAAGACAACAACTTCTACATCAATTGCTAAAGGTCTAGCTGATAAAGGACATAGAGTATTGATTATTGATGCTGACCAACAAGCAAACGCTACTGATCTAGTAGTAAATATCGGAAATAATATCGAAGAGGAATTTCTAGATAAAATGCTTGTTGACTACGAAGAACTATTTAAAGACAAACCAAGTGATGAAAAGATGCTTACATTCATGCAATCACTATATTCTTCTTTATATAAAGACTATGGTATCAAAAATACATTAGCTGATGTCTATAAAGATGGAGATAAAAATATTGAAAACTATATCATGAAAACTGATGTCAAAAATCTTGACATTATCCCCTCTTCACTTGATTTAGGAAGAACTAAAATTGAATTAATTATTGAATCATTTACAGGTGGAACAATAAGTAAGTTAAAACAAGCTCTTGAACCAGTTCAAGAAAAATATGATTACGTCATTGTTGATTGTCCTCCTGACCAAAATATGATTATTTCAAGTGTCATCTATGCCAGTGATCTCGTATTAATTCCTTTAAAAAGTGACAAAGGATCATTAAAAGGTTTCTTACATACTTACAACTATATGATGGATATTCAAAAGAAAAACAATTTAAATCTTAATTTTAAATTTATGTTCTCAATTTTCGATAACAACAAGGTCAACAAAAAACTATACAAAGTATTCAAGGCATTTGCTGGTGATTACTTATTAAACGGGTATGTGCGCTATAGAGGTAAACCAGCAAGTGAAGCCTCAATGAATAACCAATATTTAATAGATAGTAAATTAAATATTGGCTACGATTCTAAAAAGGTCGTGGATGAAATCGAACAAATTATTTAGAAATTAGAAAGGAGTTAAAATCATGGATTTGATAGACAATGAAGCAACATTAAATAGAGTAGAAAATCTATTAAATTGCATACAGGTAGCATTTACAAGTTCAGAACTTTATCAAATTAAAAAGATAAATGCTTTTGAAATCGATGAAGAAACTGATCTTGCCCTTCTCGTTTCTATTTCACGAAAAGGAAAAAATAAAAATATAAATGAATTTGATACTCTCGTCTATCAATTCCTAGATTTTGCTTCAAAAAGATTCAGTGCAGTTGAAAAACAGTTTATCTATCTACACTATTTTCTAGGTGTAGGAGTTAATGAACTAAAGGAAGGATTTTATGATTTCACTTACAACTGTACCTATTGTATGAAAAACGCATTCGTAATAGATAAGAAAATAAAAAACAAATTGATGTATGTTTTCACTAATGTTGTTGAATACAAGCATCTTTAAAAAAGGAGAAATATAAAATGTTAGATTTTACTGGAAATTTAAATAGTTTTGAATCCAGCAATATCGATTTTGCTGACGATCTAAAAAATAAACATAAAGTAGAAATGATAGATATAAATAAATTGAAGCTAAACCCTTTAAATCCACAATTTGATACTGAAGAAGAAATCCAAGAACTCGCTGATAAGATTTACCACAATCCTAAAGGAATTATTGATACCTTAGCTTGTTATCGTGATGATGATGGAGATTATATTCTCTTATCAGGTCATAAGAGATTAAAAGCTTTAAGATACAACGTTGAAAATGCTGATCAATTAGATGGTACTGGACATATTCAAAAAAATGTCAACTGTATCGTTGTTCCAAAACCAGTAGATGAAATCGAAGAACAACAACTCATTATGGATTATAACGGTTATCGTAAGTTTGAAACTGAATACCAAAAGAAAGCATTGTTTTTACAAGGTTATCAACTGTTTGCACTAAAAAAACTTAAAGGCGATTTCAACGGTCGAGTTAGAGAAGAAATTGCTAAAACAACGGGTCTTGGGAAAATGAAAGTCGGAGATTTAAAAAAAGAATTAGAAGATGAAATATTCAAATATGCCTGTGAAGTTCTTAATCTAACAAATCAAGGAAAAAAAGTCGACAAATACGAATATATTTCATCTAAAACCCACCTTCCAAAAGAAACTATTCAAGTTGCTTTTGATTCTCTCAAAAAACAACTAAAGGATGGAGAAAGAAAAGAATACGCAAAAGATAAGAAAAAACCTCTTCTTACTGAAGAACAAATTACATTTAAAAAAGAACTTGATAAAAGAAAAAAATTTGCTAGTAGAAAATTAGGATGCCCTGTTGATACAACCTATAAAGACAATAGATTTACAATCAAAATCACTTCTACTGCTGAAAATTACGAAAGGATCATAGAAGCACTAGGATTAAATGGAGAAACAAATGAATAAAATAAAAAACTTTTTAGAGAGAAATAAAAATAAGTTTATTGGTTTCATCATCTTTATTTTAGGGGTTGGATTAATCGTTTATGAAATCATCCATAGTGGAATAATACAAAACTGGTGGAACTCACTATCTGTTGAGGTTCAGGCAACAATTATTATTGTTGCCATCCTCACAATAGTACTGCTTGTTGTAGGTATTGCATCATTCTTATATATTAAGTTCTTAAGACATTTGGGAAGACTTGCAGGAGAAAAAGTAAACAAAAAAATAAATAACAAATCTTATTCAAATACAGGAGACATAAGAAAATGAATAATTCTGATGCTTATACCTATATATTAAATAACATTCTAGAATACAAACAAATGATCATAGCTAATTCATTATGGATTTATAGTTTTGCAAAATTTGAAAAAATAGATGAATTTAAAGGAATGGTCGAACTCGCACATCATTTTGAATTAATCTCTGACAAAGAAAAAGGAGAACTAACAAACTTGATACTTAATGATGCACTACTAGTTGATAAGTATTTCAAAAAAAATTAAAACCATATGTAAAGGAGCAATCATAAAAATGAAAAACATATATTTCTTTTCAAAAAAAGCTGATAGAAACTCTAAAGAAAAAAGCTGTAAAAAGAACGGTCTGCACTATCAATTATCTACAAATAAAAAGTATCCCATAACACAGTTTGATCAATACGGAAATGAGTATGAATGTCCGTATGAAATAACTGTATTTCTAGACTGATTAAACGGAGAAAGTTTATATGAAGATCAAAGAAAAATCTTTAGAAAACTTAAATGAAGCATTGGATTTGCTAAAAAAAGAATTAAATGATGAAACTAACGGTATTACAAAAAGAGAAAGAAGAAGATTAGATACCGTTACATCAAAGTTAATTATCTTAATTGAAACAATCTATTACAAGCGAGGAAAATGACATGCCATCAATACACAGCGTTGCACAAATACAACATAGAAAACAAGAAAAAATTGAAATTATTGAACGAAAGTTCAAAGAAATACTTGAAAAGGATTATGGAAATCAATCATCTTATAAGAATACCGAAGCACGTAATCATGAACTTGCAACTCTTATGTCACAAATGGAAAATTGGTTTGATATTCCTTTTCTACTAGAAGATGCGAAAAAAGAAACTAGTCCTAAAGTGCTTAAGCTTTATCAAGAAATTTCTAATGCTCGTGACTTTAGTATCTATTAGTAAAGGAGACTACTGTTTATGAGTAATTCTATTATCCTTGGCATTGATCTTAGAGGTATCATCATATGTTGCATTTTTCTCAATGATGCTTTAAGAGAAAATCGTCCATTGAAAACTATAGTAATTTATACCCTTTTTACTTTTTTTAATTCTATTATGTTCGCAAACAGTGTTTGTAAGTTTATACAAAGTTTAATTTAAAGAAAGGAATGAAAATATGAGTGAAAAAGAAATAATCGAGCTTGTTGCTTCTATTGAAGCAGTGAAGGATTTTACAAAAGATGTTGATGTCATCTTTAATTTTATCAATGAGGATGATTCAAAAGATAAAAAAATTGATGCACTTGAAAATGTAATTAATTCAGCAATGAATTATGTTAAACAGTTTGTTTCGCTAGATGAAGATGAAATAGTGGAATACACCCCTATTTTTGATATTGTGCAAAATTGTTGGATCTTACCTATTAATAAACTTAATGGCGAGTTCTATGCCTATATTTTTAGAAGCGATAACGGGGCAACTTATGTAGATAGAGTTCCATTTGAAGATGGAAGATTTTATTCAAAAGAATTGAGCCAAGTTGGCTCTTTTGAAAAGGAAGTGAACTAAATGGACGAATGCATTTTTACACAATTTTCCTGTGCGAAATATGGTGTTTTAGATCTAATAATTGAATATACAAAAAAAATAGATATTAGTATTAATGGTGGATATATTTATAACATCACCATAGTAAACAGTGCAAATGGAAACAAGGCACATATGGTAATTGTACAAAAAATAATATTACCTTATGAATATAGGAGCTTATCAAATAATAAAATTAAAGAAATTGTTAAATTACAATTACAACATTCAAAAGAACTATGTGACGAATTAGCAATAGCAAAAACAAGTTCTTTTGAAAAAGAAGATAAACATACAGGAAAAGAGGAAAATAAAATTATGGAAAAAAATTCAATAGATAAATGTGTTAATATTGCAAGAAATTTAAATAATATGAATGATGAAGAGATTCTTCTTGTATATGATATGCTTCTTGATCAACAAAGAACCGCTTTAGAAACAAGTCTTTTCTATCAAATATATGAAAACAAACATAAAGAATTAAAAAAATTAGAAGCAAGAAAAATCATAGACAGTTATATTAGCGATTATTATGATCAACATCATCATGAATCAATCTATAAATATCTTATGACAAGAATTAATGAAGAAAATATGGAGTAATATCATGAAAGAAATATCAGATACTTTTCTAGCCTGTTTAGGAATATCGAATACGATTATTTTGCTTTGTATATTAATAATTATTGCCAAAAATGTTAAACAAATTATGATTGATTCCTCATACCCTATTGTTTTAGTCCTTTTATCAAATGTGGCATCAAGTATTTGTAAAAGTTCAATAGCTTCGATTTATGGTTTAGTAAGTACTTTTATTGTTTATCTTATTGAATTAGTAATACTTATCTACTCTATAATACAACTAAATAAATATTTAAAAATTGCTAAAAAATCAAAAGAAAGAAAACTAATTGAGGAACATAACAATGATCAGGGACACAGTAATTAAAGAATTGAGGTGATACTATGGAATTGAATGACGTTGTTAGAAAAATAAAAAAATTGTTAGCTGTTGCTGAAGATCCATCAGCTTCTGATCAAGAAATCCAGTTAGCAGCGTATCGTGCTGAAAAGCTGATGTTTAAATATAAACTTGATAGAAAAGATATTATTGAAAAAGATGATTCATCTAAAAATGTCGAAAAATATTATTTTGAAAAGAAATATACAGCTTATTTAGTTTGGACGTTAAATCATATAGCAAAATATTGTCAAACTCAAGCTTCTTATATAGGAAAATTAAATTCAAAAGCTAATTTAGGAATTATAGGCTTTAAGGATGATATTATCCTGTGCAAAGAAATTGCATTACCAATACTTGATTATATGGAAGATACTTTATTAGATTTAAAAGAATGTTATATAGGTGAAGTGGATTTTAGAATATTTAAACGAAATTGGTGTAAAGGTTTTGCTTCAGGAATTAAAACACAATTAGATAAAGGATTCATAGAATTAAAAGAAGAGGAAAAGTTTGAGGTTTCAATTATTGATCTACACCCTGTTGTTAAAGAATATGTAGAAAAAAACGTTATAACTAATACATCTCATTTTAAAAGAAATAGTAACGAGGGCTATGAATTAGGTATCGCAATGGGTAGCAAATACAACTTTATGAATAAGAAAGGAATTGAATAATATGTCAAGTTGCCATAACAAAATAAAAATTGTAAAACTTGCAATTCTATTTTATATAGTAAGACCTTATGTTTATATAAAAAAATCCTATGCTAATGAAAAAGATTTAGAAAGAGCAAAGAATCTTCTAAAGAAAATTGAAAATGAAGTAAGTAACTTCGAAAAATCAAACAATATCAAATAAAGGAGAAACGTTATGAAAAACAAAAAAACACTTAAATTATTAATTTTATTAATTTTATCAATTATTCTTTTTTATGTAATAAATTCATACGGTATGAATTATAACAGTGGTTCTTATGTTAATGATTTATTAATACATACTTTATCACGTTATATGAGTCCTGTTCCAATACTATTTATTGGTTGTTTATTATATATGATTTCAGAACCATTGATAAAAGAACCATTAAAAAAATATTTACCTCTTATTTATATATTTCTTACTTCAATAGGTATTTTCTATTTAGTAATAAGAATTATTTAAAGAGATTAGCAATGTAATTAAAAAGGAGTTTTTAAATGAATAAAACAATTTTATCCTATATATTTATAGCTCTATCAATTATATTCCTATTTTGGAGCATATTTAAAACGGAAGAAACAAGAAAAAATAACCATAAAGACACAAAAATTATTATTCTTCATTTTATAGATTTAGTTTTAATAATAATTAACATGGTTGTAATAGGAAATGTTCTATTAAGCAAACAAAGCACTACTTCCTCCGTGATGCCAATTTATATGATCCATATGGCTGGTTCTAGTATAAAAGATTTTGGTTTAATGATAGCAATAGCAATCCCATTAATTATTATCTGCTATCCTTTATGGAAAAAAATATCTAAAAAGCTTAGATCAAGTGGCTTATCAATAATCAATATATTTGAAATGATAATATTATCTTATGTAATTTATAAAATTTTAACCAAATTTATAACATTTTAGAAAGGCTGATGTATATGGATGATGAAACAAAAAAATATATTTTATTTGTAATTGTACTTTTGTTTATTGATCAAATATGGAAAATAAATTCATTTTGGGGTCTAATTATTACAATAACAATTATTTTATTATCAGTATTATTTGCTTTATTTTACAATTTTATGGAATGTTCAAACCTATTGTTTCCAATAAAAATTCTAATAACATTTATTATATTTAAAATCATAATCCATTATGTAATAAACATTTTTATTGGTTACATTAAATAATTAAATAATTTCATAGTTATTACTGCTGAAACCAATGTCAAAATGCATATTATAAAATATGCTACTTTTATATATTTCAAAATACTCAAAGCATTAAATAAATTATATAAATCTGAATAAGAGAAACATAATGATCCAAGCGTTACACTAATAAATATAAATATATAAGCTAATTTTCCTTTTAAAGAAGATGTAGGATAACCAAGATTATTAAGTATAGAAATTAATTGCTTTTCTACATTATGATGAAACTTATTTATACATATTTTTAGCAATTTGATAAATATATTATTTATAAATTTTGAATTAGTTGAACCATTTTTTACAAGACTCCTATAAAAATAATTTATTCTTTTCAAATAAACTAAAGATATTTTGTCATATAGATAAATAAGTTCTACGTCATTCGCTACCTTATCGCAAAGAAAAGAATAGCAATCAGCATAATAAAGGTACTCTTTTTCGTTATATTTTCTTTTAAAATCAAAATCTAAATGTTTATATATTGTAAATCTTTTTTCATCAATTTCACTACTACTTTTTGTTAGTTTTTTAATTAAATATGTTCCTAATACGGTAATAATTGCAGTAACTATGCTAATCATATATAAATCATACCTTTCATAAAAAAATATGAAATCATTATAACTCGTCATAACGAGTTATTCAATATAACAAAAGGAGCTAATTATGAATACTGAATATTTAAAAACATTATTTATCGAAAGAAAACAAACTAGATACAAATTTTGTAAATCAACTGGTATTAGCAGTGGTGCTTTAACTGATATTCTGAATGAAAAAGTAAAAGATCCTCGTAATTCAACTATTGTAAAAATAGCAAAAGCATTAGAATTATCAAATGATGAATTTGCTGAATTATGCGGATATAGAAAGGATGATAAAAATGGAATATAAAAGTTTACATTTTTCTAAAAGTCAAACAAGTATTCTTAAACACTTATACACTATATTGACTGATGATAATGAAATATTATTAATATTATTTAATCAACTATACTGCGGTAAAGATAATATAAAGAATGTTGAGTTGTCCTATGATCAAAAGCATCTAACATTGTTAATTGGTGATGTAGATGAAACAAGTAAAAATATCATTGAAAAGAAATATACACTTTATGAAGAATACTTTAATATAAAAAAAAGAAAAATAAAAAATTATGTAAATATTAAAGAAGATTTAACTATGATTTATTATTACAAATATATAGAGAGAGAAGATAATGATAATATTTTGATTATCAATTCTATTTCTAACTCTCAATATAATGCATGTTTAGAATTAGAAAAACTTATTAAAAATACCAACATTAAAAAAGAAGAAAAATTAGCTATTTTATAATAGCTAATTGTTTAATATTAAATTATTAGTTATTAATAGCTGTAATCATTAACGCATTGCAATTCATATAAATAAGGAGAATAGAACGAAAATGAATCAAAATCAACAAATAACACTATTACTAATTATTGATTTTATCTTTGCATTAGTATCTATAGTTACGATCAAGAGAAAACCATTATGGACAAATTTCCTAATAAAAAGAATCTTAACATTATTATTTTGTAATATCATATTCTTTTTGACACTCTATTTACTTCATTGACGTATATAAAAATTTAACTAAAAAATAAAGAAAGAAGGAAAATAAAAATGAAGTTAAAAGATAAGAAAATTACTCAATGCAGCTATATTGGATCTAATGGAACAAAATATAATTTGGGAAATGGAAATAACTTATCTCCTGAAATCTCATTAAAGCTACAAACTTGTCAAGTTAGTAGTCTGCTTTTATTTTGCAATAATTTAATAAGTTTTATGAAAAATTCACTGAAAATACCATTACACTTTGTAATGATGTACATGTTATTAATGAGCATCTATGGTATGAACATTATGATAACAGGTACTTATCAAGTTTATCTTTCTGACGTTTTCATCACATCTTTTTTTCTTAAAGCAATAACTAGTTATGCTTTATTCATTATGTCTGTTGGATTGTTTCAAGAATTTGTTTTAAGAAAAAAAGTAATGATCAAATATATAACATTCCTATTTCGTCTAATAATTTTGTACATAGTATGTTGTTTATGCATAAAAACACCAACATTTGATATTGAAACGTCATTTAATATACCAGAGTATTATGCAATATTAGAATTTATTGGACAAATTATAACGCTCATTTTGAATACTATAAAAGATTACTGGTTATACAAACATAATCGCTTTGTCTATTTTAAAAATTAAATTGCAATATAAGAATAGCCAATTTTGTTGAAAATTATTTATTCTTTATAAGAAAAGAAGGAGAGAAATAATGATTAAAGCCTTATTTATAATTTTATTTGGTTTATTATCTATTGAGAGTATTGATGAATATGAAAAAGCAAAAAAACACAACAAGATGACTAAAAAAATTTTTATATTAGGAAAAATATCGGATTTATTTCTTATATTTTATTTAATTTATTTTTTCTTTGACAATTCTAAAGACCCTAATCTAATTTTTGCTCTAAGTGTAATGAAACCTTTTGCTATATTTGCCGGTTTTGTATTATTTTTAGAATTTATATCATGAAAGGACATATAAAAATGAAGAAAATCAATAATTACATAGAAAAACATACTATATTAAGTTCACTATTATTATATTTTATCGGATATTTACTTATTGGAAGTTTAATAATATCTTTCACTCCTTCAAAGTATCAAATATATACTCGTTTAGTCTTATCTCTTATTCTTTTCTTTTCTATGATCAGAATTTCAAGAAAAGAATTTGATAATGTAATTGAACAAATTAATGAGGTACTTGGAACAGGAGCATTAATAACAACAATAACAACATTTATTATTTTTGTAATCAATATTGCTTTAACATTCCTATCAGTAGCTATTTTTAAACAAACAACTGTAAACAATAACATTATTAGTTTTTTATTTGCTCAACACCCTTATATCATGGGCTTAATCACGATATTATTATTGCCCTTTGTTGAAGAACTACTATTTAAATCACAAATATTTAAAAATACCAAATTTCTTAAAGAACATAAAGTTATTAAAACAATCATTGTTGCCTTATTATTTTCTAGTTTTCATTGTATTACTGAAATTGTAACATTAGATTATAAAGTAATATTTTCATTAATCAACTACTTTATATTTTATGTAATCACAAATACAGTTTATATTAAAAGTAATTATAATATAATGAAACCTATAGCAATCCATATGTTATTAAATACATTATCATTAATAATTACAATATAATCATATAAACAAAAAGAGCCAAGTTGGCTCTTTTTTATTTAGCTTTTTATAAGTATTCCATTTTGTATAATATTCTTATACTTTAGATATAAAATAAAGTTTGTAATTAGAACAACACAAACAAATAATAAGGAACTTGATGCTAATAAATTAGTAAAATGAAATATAAAACCTGTATTAATTAATTCAATGATAAGGATGATTAAAGAAAGTTTAGTATTTTTCAAAAGATTTATCGGTTCTTTATTTTTTAACTTTAATAAAACAAATAAAATATATAAAATCATAATTGCAAAAAATAAATAATAAGAAAACATCGAAATATCCAAATAAATTTTCATATTACCAAAGATTGGTTTACCTGTTTTTGAAACACTTATTGTATGGGTACTTTCATAATTATTAAATATTCTTGCTGAAAAAAGATAAATCAATTCTATAACATAACTAAAGTATAGTAAATATACATCTATTTTTCTTTTCATATTCTCACCACCTTTTCGAGTAAGTAGCTATAGATAAATCGTTCCGTTACCTGTTACGCTTTGTAGTCCAAATTGATAGGCTGTAACTTCTACCTCGATTGTATTCCCTTTAATAACAGATCCTACTGCTGGAGTTGTTTTAACTTTACTAACTTGTACATTAAACCATTGCTTATCAAAGTGCGTATCATAATCTTTACTATAAACCATTTTCTTACCTGTAGTCATATTATGAGAAATAACTACTTTTACCGTAACATATCCAAATTTATCACATGGAACATCTACAGTTCTTGTATATTTTTCTATTGCTCTAGATTGATTATTATCAAATGCAAATACATTTAATGAACCAAAAACTTGAACAACTAGTAACAAAGCAATTGTTATTGATAATATTTTTTTGTATACGTTTTTCATATTCTTTCACCTCTACCTCTACAATCTAAAATATTGTGTAGCAGTTAACTCTTCACCAGCATTTTGATAATGAACATCTATTTTTAGACTAATAACTCCTGAAAAATATTTTCCTATTGCAGGATCGGTAGATACCGAATTAATTTTACCTGTAACATATTGCGGATAAACTGTATCAGTATGTTTTACACTAACAATCCAACTTTTCCCTGTAGTCATATTATGTTTAATTGTTAACTTAACTCTTGAATATCCAATTTCTCCGCAACCAACCACATATTCTTTTGTATATGACTCAATTGCTCTTGGAGTAACACTATTATTTTCTAAAGCATTTACATTTGAACTTCCTCCAAAAATAGTTAAAAGCATCATAAACACTACAGATAAAACAATTAAATTCTTTCTTAAATAAGTCATATTATTCACCTCATATTCTAAGGTAAGCGCTTTCCTTACTTAAAGTGTAGCATAAATATCTCGTATGTCAACTATTACTTATTTTATATAGGTATTGAACAGAATATGCTATATGTTTATAATTTAAATAGGTGATAATAATATGGCAAAAAATACAAAAGGCTTTTTTAAAATGGAGATGCTGTTATTAAAAATAATAAGTGAAGGTGACTGTTATGGTTATCAAATAGTCCAAACTCTAGATAAAATTTCAAAAGGCACAATACATATAGCCGAAGGTACAATGTACCCTATTTTATATAGATTATTAGACGAAGGTCTAATTAGTGATGAAAAAAGACTTGTTGGTAAAAGACAAACAAGAATTTATTATCATATTGAAGAAAAAGGTATTGTACATATGCAGAAACTATATGAAGAATATTTAACAATGATTAATAGTATTGAAAGAATTATGGAGAATAAATATGAAAGTGAATAGAAATATAAATAAATATATCAAAGATTGTAAACTTTTTTTTCCGTTTTTATCAAAAAATGAAAAGAAATTTTTAAAAAGATTAAAAATGAATATCATTGAAAATATTGATTCAGATAACATAACTTATGATGATTTATGTAATGAATTTGGTTACCCTTCTGATATTATTATTTCCTATTTTGAAGATCAGGATGCTAATTATTTAATCAAACAATCTCGAATAAGAAATATATTAAAAAAAGCAATTATTATATGTACTGTAGCAATCCTAGTATGCTGTTTATGGCGTGGAATACTTATTTATAAAAGCTATCGTGATTCAGAAAATTCAAAAGTCAAATATATAGAATATACAATTGAAGAGGTGAATTAATTATGAAAAAAATTTTTACATTATTTACAATAGTATGCAGTATTTTATTTTTATCATTACCTGTGTCTGCATTAGAGCAAAAAAGAGAAATAATCCAGCTAGATAACGGATACTATCTAGAAACAATTATAGAAGAAACTCCTACAACAAGAGCATCTAATCAAAAAACCGCAAGAAAAATTGGAAATTACAAAAACTCCCAAGGTAAAGTAGTATTTACTGTTACTGTTACAGGTACATTTACATATACAGGTTCTTCATCAACATGTACAAAATCAGTTGCTGAAGCATCATCTAAAAATGCTAATTGGAAAATTTCCTCAAAAAGTGCTTCCAAATCAGGGAACAAAGCTACTGCTAAAGCAACAGCAAAAAGATATGTAGATGGTACAGCTGTAGAAACACGAAGTTGTTCTGTTACATTAACTTGTAGTTCAAATGGATCTTTATCTTAAAATTCTATACCTTATTAAATGAATATTTAGATAAATACACCAAGTACATCAATTCTAGCTTTCTAGTTTGATGTTATAGTATACTAGTTTAAAATAATAAGTATTCCTTGACATATAAACAAATTGAATATGAGCCATTTTGGCTCTTTTTTTATTTTAAAATGCCATGAGTATAACAAATGAATGCTTTATTGTATATTGCTAATAAAAGAAAGGAGTGTTTTTATGAAAACTTAAAAAAAATTATATGAAACCTATCCAAGACTTCTCAGAAAAATAAATGAAATATATAATAAGTAAGAAGTTTGAAAAATGAAAACTAAATATTAAGCTAATTAATGAAAAAGAAAGGAAGGATATTAATGCTTAAATTTGCAAAAAACTTTATCATTAGTCTAATAGTATCATTATTTGTTGTGTATTCTCAGGATTATCCTGTTCAACCAGCACAGCAAAGTATACTAGCATATTTTGTTCACTTAATAATATTATATTTACTTGGCGACATGTACAAAAAGTATTTAGAAGGTGAGGGCTATAACACATCCATATTGTTAATATTTTTTTGTGTGTCTGTTGCAACGATTCTTTCAATTATACTAATTCCCCTTATTACTGGTATGACTTACAGTAACGGTTATAATGCGTTGAACTTCATCAAAACTATTGAACAAAATTTAACAATCTTGAATATTGGCATGTACTGTTATGACAATTATTTTATAGAATTGAAATAAAAAAATTGAATAATTATGATATACTATTGGTGCAGTCATTGGACTAGCAAAGTGTATTAAGAGAAAGGAAGTACTTCAATTCTTCCTTTTTCACTATTTTGAATATAAACAATATTCTCAAAATTAATAAAAATAATATTTTCTACTATCAACGTGTATGAATGAATTCTTAAATTTAATTGTAAATCTTTTATTTTAAATTAAATATGCTATACTATATGTGTAGTCGTTGGACTAGCATTAATAGACTAAATGAAAAAGGAAGAATTGCCGTTCTTCCTTTTTCGCTATTTTGGATACTAGCATCAATAGACTTAAGCAGTTAAAGCTACTTTAATATAAAAGCGGTAATAACTAGAATTAAATAAAGAATAACTAAATATTCCATTTAATCCTCTCTTAAAGTCACATCAATGCTAGTCTCCTAGTATGATGTTTTAACATGCTAGATCCTCCATAGGCACTTAAGTGCTTTAAAATTATATCATAATATAAACCATATTTCGACAAATTATAACAATAATAATATATTTCATAAAATCTGAAAGATTTTTCTAAATACGTGGAAAAAAAGTTGAGATTTTATTTATTACCGTATGCTATACTAATAATGGTTAAAAGAACAGCAATCTTTTAACTATGTTAAATCAATTTAGCAGTTGATTTAAACATTTATCTTTTCAAGGGTTCTATAATCATAGAAACCCTCCCAATTTTTCTCAAAAGAGCCAAGTTGGCTCTTTTTTATTTTGGAAAAAAAGTTGAGAAATAATTTTTCAGTTAGTGCTATTATACAGATGGTTGGATCTCTCCATAGTCCAACCTGATTTTTTCATATTCCATTTTTATTAGTTAAGATTAAAAATCAAGTCTTGTAATCATCATTCTTAACTGATAAAAACTTCCTTTTTTAAAATCCAAGATTGAGCTGTCATCAAGCTCTTTTTTGGTATAAAGAAGAAAATAATAAAAATATTCAGAATATTCAGCAATATTCAGCAAATATTCACTTTTCGTGGAAAAAAAGTAGAGAAAACGGTTATTTATATATAGTAAAATATCTATAGTTGAAAGTTATGTAAATGACCTTTCAACTTTGTGGACTCTTAAATGATATTTTCAAGTTCGTTTATAATCAAATCAATCTCATTTATTGAGTCCTCTCCCAAATAAATAAAAGAGCCAAGTTGGCTCTTTTATTTTATCTAGAAATAAAGAAAGGATACTTACTATGAAAGAGACCATTCAATTAGTTCAGGATAATGAGCATGTTATTAATGAAAAAGCTTTTAGAAAAGAGAATGTAGAAAAACTTTTATCAAATCTTCGTTGTATAGATGTAGCAACAAATATTTTAAATCTTAATATGGAACGTGCTAGAAGCAATCAAAGATATTTGAAAGCAAAAGAACATAGTTCAATGGTATTTGATTTAAAGTCAAACAGAGTATTTTGGAATGCAAGAACAGGAAGTCAACCTCTCAATGTGGTTGACTTTTATTGTGAGTACAATCAATTATCTAAAGCTGAAGGACTTGCTAAACTTTTAGATTTTTATTACACAAAATATGATGGAATTGATAAGGATATTTATTTATATGATGAAGAGCTTGAAGAAACATATCGACAAAAAGAATTTGTTCTTCCTATTGCCAATGAAAACAATCAAACAGTAATTGATTATTTAACACATAAAAGATGTTTAGATAAAGATTTGGTTGAGGATCTAATAAATAAGCATTTGTTATTTGAAGATACTTTCCATAACGCTGTATTTATATCATACGATTTAGAAAACAAAGAAAAGCCTGTTTTTGGTTGTCGAAGAGGAACTGGAGAAACTAAATTTCAATTAGATGTCTATGGTTCAAATAAGCAAAATGGATTCTTTTACAAATGCCCTATCCCTACAGATACATTGGTTGTTACTGAAGCAGTAATTGATGGATTAAGTTATGCTACTTTAACCAAAGATAATCCTAATGCTCATATTCTTGCATCATCAGGTTGCGGTTGTGCCCTATCAACTTTGAAATACAATCTTAAAAATAACGAAGAACTCAAAGATATTAAAAAAATAAGATTAATGCTTGATTTAGATGATGCTGGAAAAACAGCTTCCAATAAAATAATTGAAGCATATAAAAATAAATCTCTTTTTAAAATATCAGAAAATGAAAGTATTGAAGAAAAAGCATTTGATATTAAAAGTGTAAAATTCAACCTTAAAGGACATGAACAGTTAAAAATAAATGATCTTAACCAGCTTTTGCAAGTAAAACATTATTATGAAGAAAATGCTAGAAAAAGAGAAATCATGAAAGAACATCCTGAACGTTATACTGTTTTAAAAGTACACGATAGTTATGATTCAAAAAATGAACCAGTAGAAAACGAACAAAATGAAGAAATCAATGAACATGATGCACAAACTTTGTAAAAGAGCCAACTTGGCTCTTTTATTATATTAATTAGAAAGGAACATTTAAATGGAATATAAAGAAACACAAAACAGTATTTTATTCAAAAATGAATATGAAGAAGAATTTTTAAAACTAACTAAAGAATTTGGTGTTGACGCTGTAAGTAAAGCTTATTCTAATGATGAATTTTCTATATATTTCTTCTCATGTATTGAAGATCAGGATAAAATAAATAGTCTCATGAATTCATTAAAGAAAAAAACAAAATGTGATATTATTGAAAATTTTGATTTAGATAACAATGAACTTAGTACTAGAACTAAAACTAATAGTGGATATAGAAAAACAACTAAATCATTAAAAGATCTAATTCAAAAAAGGATAAGCAAAGAAGAATTCTCTAAAATAAACGATAAATTAGACTATGAGCTTCTAAACAAAAATAGTATTCAAGAAAAGATAAAAGTACTTTCTCACGAGTTAAAAGAAGATAATGTTAAATGTTATATTGATAATAAGACAGTAAATTTAGGTATTGGTTTCAGTAATCTCAAAAGGCTATGGCTTTCAATAGATATTGATGATCCTCATGATTCAATGACACATATTATCAAAAATCTTCAAAATAGAATATATGATGAAATCCAATCTTTAAGCATCAACGAATGGGCAAAGGAAAGATATGAAAAAATAAATTCTGTACATCCTTTAGAATATTTTATGGATGATGCTACAAATCTTAAAGAAAGTTTAGAATCATTGAATGTTACATTGCAAGATTCTATGGAACTGTACTATTCCTATATAAAAGACATGATTATTTATCATGCCATGGAAAAATCTTTTTCGTGTAATTGGATATGTGATAAAAAAGATATTCAAGAACAATATCACCTTGATAATAGTGAATTCAATCATGTAATTTCTCTTCTTGAAGCAAGTGATATGCTTACCTATTGCGAATATGATGAAGATACAAAACAAATTGATTTTAATTTAAGGACAATTTATAACATTGGCTATATTGATGAATATAGCCAGTTTGGTGATTATCATGATTTAAAAAACAATTATTTTCAAAATATATTTGATGAAGATAAAGATATGGAAGTCAAAGAATCTCATGAAAATTTTCCAAAAGTAGTAACTTGTAATGGAAAAGATACCCTAGCAGCGGATCGTGATTTTACTTGCTACAATGAAAAACATCTTGAATTTGCAAAAGAAGTATTTAAAGCGGATTATTTTGATGCTCTTTATCAAGAAAATATCATTGAACATGAAAACACAGAAGAAATTGAACAAGACAATCAAATAGAACTTTAAAAAGAGCCAACTTGGCTCTTTTAATAGTTAAAGAAAGAAGGATAAAAAATGGACACTAAATATATGATTAACATAATTGGAAATGATGATAAGCCTTTCTCTGTTTCAATTCGTACAGGAGAATATACCTTACCACCATCTTCCTTTAAAACCAAAGGAGAACTTTATAAACATATTAATCATGATAGATTTTATGAAGTTTTTGAAGCTTTAAAAAATTTAAATTGTAAATATTCAGCTAATTCCACAGATTTCTATATTGAAATGACTTCACCATTAGGAGAATGCATAGGAAATGAATTTACCGACCTAACCTTTGATCTATCAAAAATAGAAGCCATAGAAATGCTTAAATCACAAATTATGATGAACTATAATGATTTTGATTCAAGCGAACACGCAGTTGATAGATACAATTCTACTGATGTAATTCCTTGTACTAATGATATAAGTAAATTGCATGAAGATTCTAAAGAAATAGAAAAAATGTATTATGACATAATTAAAGAGTTCAACACAATTATTGAATGTTTAGAAAATAATAAAACATATGAATTTGAACATAATGACGTTAAAGTTCATCACAATAAAAATATTAATACAAAAATAGCTGACTGGTTTTCTGATCATACAGAAGCATTAGAAGATTTGTCATATTATTGCGGTATCAATAAAAATGAAATTCTCTCAAATTTAAATAACTCATTACAGAATGGTAAATTGATTTTAAATGATGGTACAACATTTACTGTTTTAAAACGTGATGAAGAAACAAATGTAGCATTATTAAAAAATGATAAATCAGGGTTCTATAATGTTGCTTGTGACATCAACAAAGAAAATAACAGTTGGGCTTATAGTCTTGTATATACCGAAGATCATGATACAGCCAAATCTTTTTATGCCAATAAAACTGCTGAAAAAATGGATTATGAAAGATATAGAACAATGGAATATTTAACAGAAAGTTACCCTACTGTTGATTTTGAAAATATAAAAGGTATTGTAGAACATGCTAAAGAAATCTATCAATATGATGTTGAAGATGAAGTTGGTGAAAGAATAACACTTGAAGATTTAAGCGAATTTATTACTAAAATGTATATCGAAAATGATTATCAAAATAATAATATTACATTCATTCAATCACCTATTTCTGATATGGGAAACTTGGAATTATTAGACCAATTCTTTAATAATGATTTAGAAATTGAAGACATACAACAAGATGATGAACTAGAAATATAAAAAAAGAGCCAAGTTGGCTCTTTTTAGTTTTAATAGAAAGGAATCTATAAAATGAATGAGTTAGATAAAATTAGAAGAATAAACAAATCTATCATAAAAGAGAATGGAACTATAGAAAGTTTTGACAAACAGTTGATTGAATTAATGAGTGGTAGATATGATACCCGTTTCCCAATGGTAATTTCAAGCAACAGTAAATGTTTAGATTATATCAATAGTAACATCACCAATCCAATTTTAATCAATGTTTCAACAGTAATAAAAATCAAAGAGAAACATGATATTGGTTATGCTTTTGTTAGTGACAGTGAAGAAATGATTCAAAACAGTATATTTGCTTTCGACTCACTATCACATGATACCAGCAAAATAATTGTTTTAAATGAAGTGGATGACGAAAACAATCCTATTATTGCTGTAGTAAGATTTAATAAGAAAATGGGCAGAGATGCTATTCTTATTAATGAAATTACTTCAATTTACGAGAAAGAGCGTTTATCTAATTTAATTGAAAAAACATATAATGCAGATAAAATGTTTTATAAAAATAAAATAGAGCATATAAGATCTATAGGGTTCTCATTACCCAAAGATGTTGAATATGCTCTATCTGAAAATTATGATAGAGCATGTTTTACCAAAAGTCAAGTTAAAAGAGATTTATCTAATATAAGCCAATCAGACAAAAAATTTACACTAAAAGAGTTCATGAATTATTTCAATCTAACATATAAAATAATTGATGATAACTTGTATTTTTTTGATTCAGAGGATACAAACATAGAAACTCACCCACCCTATGATATAGATGAAATTGGTATTGCAAATTTAATTAACGATCTTAATGGATATTATGAAAAATACATATTTAAAGACTTATCACTTAAATTAGCATACACACATCATGTTGACACTTCAAATATGAATTACATTCAAATGTACGAATATGTAAAAACACATAACCTTGATTATTATATGGATATAATGCCCTATCTATTCGGTGAAAAAAAATTAAATATTGAAGAACTGAATGATAATACTCAATTTGAAGAATATATAGATGTTTTTGAAATTTCAAAAACTAATGAAGAATTAGATGTTGAAAGTGATTTAAAAATATAAAAGAGCCAACTTGGCTCTTTTTAAATATTTAAAAAGGAGAATTTAAAAATGGATGAAAATAAAAAGGAACTTTCTAAAATTTGGTTTCCTGAAGGAACAAAAATAAAACTAAATCATATGAACGATCAAACAAAACCTGTTCCTGAAGGAACGATTGGAACAGTAAAATTTGTAGATGATGAAGGTACAATTCATATGCAATGGGAAAATGGTAGTTCTCTTGCTTTAATTTTAGGAGAAGATGATTTTGAAGTAGTAGAAGAAAATACAATGGAAAAACCATTTAGTAGAACTATTTTATATTATAAAAATTTTGCCTTTGGAAATAATGATCAAGTTTATGAATCATCAATTAAAGAACTAAAAAAAGAAATAGAAACTAGATGGTTTTATCATGCTGAAGCAAATATTAACAGTAAGGATGAAGAAAGTTATAAAAACTTTATTGACTGGACAAGAATGGTCATTCAAATCCATGATATGGATGATGAAGAATTTGTTGATAAAATCTTAAAAAGACATTCCAATTATCCTCCAATAGAAGATGTGGGTTTTAGATTTATAAATGATGGTTGTGATGTTTTTAAATCCGAAGTTTTAAATCATTTACTCTATGAAGCACAAAAAATCACTTGTCCTGAAGAAAATATGAATGTATTAGGTATGATAATTGAAAAATGTTCTGATTTAATAGATATGTCAAATGAACAATTTTTTAAAACATATGATAAATTAAACAATGAAAACAAAGAACTCAATATTAAAAATTATACCAATGCAATCTTAAAAGATGTAAAAGAAAATGCCTCTTATAATAAATATACAATCGTACAAGGCTATGATAATAAAACAAATATTGAGTTTTGGAATGACTATAATGAACGTGTAGAAGAATTAGATGTCAATCATTTTAGAGCAAAACTCATTAATGACTATCTACAGTTTGCTGAAAATAATATAGGCTCAAATATGGATGAAGAAGAAAAAAAATCATTCAAAGGCTGGATAAAATGCTCATTAGATTTTTTAAAGATGCCCTATCAAAAATTTGCTGAATCTATTGAACAAAATAAATATGATAATGAATTCCTAGTATTTAAAAAATTTCATGATAAAAACAGTGAACTGAAGACACTTAAATTAACAAGTATTGATGGTACAGCCTATCTTACAACTAAAATGCTTGGTGATGTTACTAATCAAGAGGATGAAATAAAACATAATAATGAAATTGAACATTTTCAAATTTTTCTTAATAAGTATGTTCCTGATTATAAATGTTATATCTTCCCTCATTATGCTGATGTAGGACATAAAAATAGAATAATGGATGTCTATAATGATAATCTTCATAATACATTGGAAAATATTTTTGAAACTGCTGATATTCATTCGGGAATAGATCTAAAATTTAATGAGTTAGGAGATTTGGTTTTAAGATGCTATGGGAATATGTATCATTATGTTCCTGATAATGTGACATTAGAAACAATTACAGATTATCATATTGTCCCTGTTGATAATAACAATGAAAAAATCAATCTTTATGAAGAAATTTTTGGTAATGATGAACAGGAACTTCAACAATCACAAAAAGAAAATGATTATGAATTAGAACAATGAGCCAACTTGGCTCTTTTAAATTAGAGGATAAATCATGAATACAATTCAAATGAATTTATTTGATTATTTCTATGAAGATGATTCTTTTACTGTTAAAGATGCTACCGAATTTATCAACAATGTTAAGAATATGCAAGTAAATAATGAATCTGTGAGAGCAAGAATCTATGAAGGTGTTGAAAGAGGAATATTTACAAAAATTAGTCGAGGTGTCTATCAAGTTAAATCTCAAATACAAGGAAAAGAAACCAAATGTTTATTAATAAATGGTGATGGTAGAGATTTAAGTGCTATTCCTGATAAAAGCATTGATGGTATTGTTACTGATCATCCCTATTTGCTTACAAAATCTTTAAAAGGTGGAAATAGAAACTTTGCTGAATATGAACTCTTCAGATATGAAAAAAATGACTTTGTAGAGAAACAGAGAGTATTGAAAGATAGAGCTTTTCTTGTTGAATTTTTACCTGAAGAAAATGAAGACAACATGGAGTATCTTTATAACATCAAAAAAATGGCAAAAGATGCTGGATTTAAATATTATTCTAAAGTCCAATGGACAAAAGGAGCTTTTGTAAGCAATACAGGAAGAAAATCAAGCAACTGTGAAGATGTCATGATTTTTTCAAATGGAAAACCTAGAGAGTTGAGATTAAATCAAAAAAGAAATCTTCAAATTGCAAGAGAAAACAATTTAGATGTAAAAGGTAAAAGTTCTTATGAAGTTAGAGATATATTAGAAAAACATGGGTTAGAAATTCACTATATGTCTGGAACATCTAAAATGCTTCCTACCGCATTTGACTATCAACCAGCAAAGGCAAAAGAAAAAATACACTCTGCCGAAAAACCAGTTGAACTTTTAGAAGATATTATTCATTGCATTTCAAAGCCTTATGAATTGCTTTTAGATCAATTTGGTGGTTCAGGGAATTTTGCTATTGCTTCACTCAATACAAATCGTAATGTAATTGTTATAGAAAAAGATGAAGAAACCTATGATAAGATGAAAGAAAACATTTTAAATAATAATAATGATACAGTTCAAGAAGATGAAGAAAATACTATTGAAATAGAATTATGATAAAGAGCCAACATGGCTCTTTTAACTTTAATCAATAAAAAAGAAAAGAGGAAATAATTATGTATGTATGTTTTAAACAAGATTTAATAAGAAATGTAAGCTATGTCGGAAATACTGACACAATGGCTATCGGTTATGTTGAGGGAATCATTAATATCTCTGATACAGTTGATGAAGAACTTGTAAAGGAACTTGATGAAGATATGACTGTAAAATTAATGAAAGAAGGTCTATGTGATGTCGAAGAATAGTAAGAAAAAATGGACACCTACTCCAGAACAACTTGAAAAGTATAAGAAACAGGTTGAAGAAACTAAAGAACTGTCAAAAACAGCCATAAGAGATATTTTTGATAATTATAGAACCGACCAAGACAAGATGATAGAATACTTTCTATTTTCATCACGATTCTATAACTATTCACCTAGAAATACCGCAATGATTTTTCAACAAAACCCTCATGCTACATTTGTCCAATCAAGTGCATCATGGATCAAAATGGGTGCCTATCCGAAAAAAGGAACACACGGAGCAAGTATTCTTGTTCCACAGACAAAAAAGTTTATTATCGCTGATAAAGATACTGTTATAAAGTATCAAAAGCTTACTGATAATTATAGAGACACTATTTTGAGTACTAACGCAAAATATGTTGCTGTTGCCCTATCTGAAGCATGTGCTGAAATTAAAGAAAAAGCTAAGACTGGTGAGTATGATATAAAAGAAAAACTTGTATTTGGAAAAGGAACTGTCTTTGATATATCGCAAACGACCTATCCTAAAGAAAAATATCCAGAAATTTTCTCTGTTGGCATAGCAAATGAAAAAGCAAACTTTATGTGCAAAGCAATAGCAAATTACATTAATGAAAAAACCCCCTATTCTATAGAAGATGTAGAATTGGATTCAATATCGTTAGGTGGATTCTTTTCACCTTCATCAAATGCAATTTGTATCAATACCATTTGTGAAGATACTAGAAAAATCTATGTTATGCTGCATGAACTAGGACACGCATTTTATCATAATCTAGAAGCTCAAAAAAGTGAGAAAGAAGATGGACAAAATACAAATATCCTCTTTACAACGGAGAGAAAAGAAATTGAAGCGGATATATTTGCTACAATGTCATTAGGAATGTATGGCTTTGAGTTAGATGACCAATTAAAGTCACATCTAAAAGGTAATTATAACTCATATATCAAACAACTTGAAAATGCTGGAAAATCTCATGAAGATATATCATTGGATATTGAAAATCTTTCAACCAATGTCATGATGAAATTTAACAGCCACGCTAAAGAAATGAATCAATACATTGAAGAATATACTCTACAACAAGAACAAGAAACTTCTTTAGAAGAAGATGAAATTGTTGAAGAAACAGATGAAATTGAAATGAGTTTTTAAAAGAGCCAACTTGGCTCTTTTAAATCTATCAGGAAAGGAAAAAATAAAATGAATGGATTGTTAAGTAAAAAAATAAATGAGTTAGTATCTACCTTGACAGGATCTAATATCAATGAAAATGTTGCTCTTGCACGTATCAAAGAGCTTTTCCCCAGCGAAGAATTCAAACATGAATTCATAGAAAACTCTACAGATTTTTATATTGAAGATAAAGAAATGATTCGTCTTTCTTCTAATAATGAAACTAAAATTGTTATTAGTTATCCTGAAGGTGACCGCTTGGGAAACAGCCTAGCGAATTCTGATACTGATATATGGATTGAATACCTAGATAATGACCGTATAGAAAAGATACCTTTGTTTGAATATAAACAAGTTGATGAACAAGGACTCAATATGATCAATGAAAAAATGGAAGATCTGTTAAAAGAAAATAAACCAACCAAAAAGTATGTGTTATCTTATATAAAAGAATATTTAGACAAATATCCTCCTAAATTACCAAACGATTTACTTGAAAGAACAGATGATACAATTTTGTTAGATGAAGATGTAAGAACAGCAGTAATAAATGCTATGAAAGAAATTGCCGAATATGATGCTGGTGAAGCCTATGATCAATATATGTATGGATCAAATGGTGGTATGGATGTTGAAAATTGGGAAATGCAAACCTGTGAACAATTTAGATTGACTCATTTACCTAAAAATGTTGAAAGACTATATAAAAATGAAATTAAGGATACCTATTTACTGTACCCTGAAGCAGAAAAAAATTTACGTGAACTATTTGCTGAATATTCAGTTGAATTAGATAATGCAGATATGCTAAAAAATAACAAGGAACTTATCGCTTCTTATTTCAACGACATGTATAAGATAACAAAATCCCAAGAAATATTCATATCTAAATATAATGACTATTTTCAAAATTCACATGTTCAAAATGAAAAAATTGATTACAAACGATTAAATTTTGATAGAGAAGATTTTAGAGAATATTTAAAAAGCTATTGTATTTTAAAGCCTGTAAATCTAGAGGACATTGATACAGATATAGCACATTATAAATTTTTATTAAACCATAATAAGGATGTAATGAAATTATCAGAAAATAATATCTCTCCAAAAGATTTAGCATACAAAAGTAATGATGAAATAAACAACACACTTAATGAGCTTGATAAACAAATAAATGTCAGCAAAACAAAACTTAAAGATCTTCTAAATCAAGAAACACATTTCTTCCAGTTTATAAAAAAATATAAACTGGAAAATGAAAAACTAGATGTCATGAATGATATAGCTCATAAAAAAAACATCAGAACTTATTTAAATTCACTGTTAGAAAATGAAGATGCTAAATTAAAAATCAATAGTTTAAAATCATTAAAAGAACTCGGTGAAATATATAATGAGCAGGTATCTCAATTAGATATTGTATATGATGAAATTGATAAAAATAACATTATTCAAACTCTCTCATTCTTTGAAGAATTGCCTTTTAAATTGATGAAAACCCCCTCTAGTATTCAATCAATTTTAGATAATAAATTAGATGAAATTAAAGAAATAAATAAACGTTATCATGAAATTCATAGAGATATTGAACGTTGTGAAGAAATTAAAAAACAAGCTATGTATGAGGTACTTGAAAAAGTTATAAATGAAGATGAAAATAATCAATATGAAGAACAAGAAGATGAATACGAACTAGAAATATAACAAAGAGCCAACTTGGCTCTTTCTAAATTATAAGAAGGAAAAGCTATGAAAATAAATTATACAACTGCATCAACTAGCACTTTTAAACCTTTGTATGTTGCAAAAATATCATATGGTTCAAATGAAAAAGATTTATCGGTCAATCTTATGAATAAATTGATACAAAAGAATTTTGTAATCGTTGATTTTATTGATTGTCTTGTAGGATATATAGAAAATTACAATGAATATTTAGAATTGGCAATCAATGTATGCAAAATAGCAAGAGCTGATAAAGAAAATAATCAATTAGGTTCCCCTATTTTTACACCAATAAGAAGAAATACATCAAAATTTATTCTTGAAAAAAATTTGCAGGATCTAATAGATTTTATTAAAAATAATAGTACAAATAAAAAAGTAAATGACTATATTTTTAATAATTTTATTTTGAATGGACATTATGATGTTGATTATAACAAAAGCAGTATTAAAATATGGCTTTCTTCAAGAAATTCTAATACGCTTAACTTTATTTATAAATATGATTCAGATATATCAAGGGACTATTGTAAATTAGATATTGAACTTTCTCCTAGCTTACGAAGAAATATCTATCCGCATGAATTAAATTTATATACCAATGGAAAAGTAGGAAATAATCATATTTTAAATTACAAAGATATAATCACCGCACCTCACGAAATCAATGAATATGACCTAACTTATTCTTTTGAAAATGATACATCATTATCTCTTAAAGATTTATATAACTGTTCAATTCAACTATTTGAAAATAAAAAGTTTCTAAATAAATTAACAAACAAATGTATTGAATTGGCAAAACAAAGAAGCCATGATGCCTATACCAATTTAAAACTAGAAAGACTTGGATGTGCAATAGAACACTCTGTTAGTGAATGGGAATGCAATCACGCAGAGCAGTATAAATATATTATTTATAAAGAACTTCCAAACAATATACGTTTTAAATATTTAAAACATTTTCAATCACAATTAGACAACATTCTTGACTGGAATAAAGAAATTGAATTTTCATCTGATACTTACAATAAAAAGATGTAGAAAAATCAAGAAATCAAATTTTAAAAGAGCCAGTTTGGCTCTTTTTGTGAAAACTAAATATTTTGACTTTATAGAAAGAAAGGATGATATGGATGAACTATAAAGGAAGCAAAGAACTATGTCTTGCACTAAAAAAGAATATTTATAAACTCAATAATCATCAACGGATGCAAATACTTTTATCTGTTATATCAGAAATTCCTGATTCACTCTCTTTAATTGGGCAAATGGGATTAATTGATCCTGACAGAGTTAGAGTACTTCTAGCAAAAGGAGCAACTGGATATACGATCTGTCAAGCATTACTTAATATGATAGAAGTAAAAGCACCTGACAGTGACGAACTTTCATTAAAAGTTTACGGATATGTCAAACCTATTACCCCTGTTGAACTCAACAATTTCATTGATCTTGCTGTTGAAAGAATTCAGCAACAAGAACTTGAAGGATATGATTTAGAAGAACATCATCAAGAATACGAATTATCTCTTGATGAAATTGAAACATCAATGGGGTTATAATCATGAATAATTTAGTTAATACTATTGAAATCTATTCAGATTTAATGACTTCTAATAATCATGAAAAGGAAAATTTAAAAGAATATCTTATTGAAAATATAAAAGATAAATCATTCAGGAATGAATTCGTAAATGAAATCAATGATTTTATTTCTTCGCCCTACTTTTCTTTTCTTGAATCAAATTATAAATCTACAATAAACGAATTGATTAAAAATATTAATGAACAATTCAAAGAAAAACATATATTAAATAAGAATTTAAAAGGTATAGTATATGAAAGTGCAATTACACTTGGACAGTATGCTACTTTACTAGATAAACTGCATGTTAAAGATATGGATAATATCTTTATATATGATATTAAAGAAAAAAACAATTTCATTAATGAAGGGAAAGTCGGCATTTTATTAAATTTAGATAATGGAGTAAATATTATTGATATACCAGTTTCTATCAATGATCCTTTACAAATGAAAACTGTAGAAGAACAAATAGCATCAATTATTACACAAGAAAACATCAAAGAAAATCAATATGAAAATGTACAGTTTGAACAAGAAAACGATGATTTAGAAATTTAATAAAGGGCTAAGTTGACCCTTTCTAATATTAAATTAGTGGTGACACGATGTACAAAAATATGGTAAGTGAAAAATATTCTTTTAATCTATTTATCAATTATTATGATACAATATCTATAAGGAGGTTATGCTTATGAAAAAATATAAATATCATGTATGTATAAAACAACCCTTTGAACATTGTGATCGTATTTTCCCAAACCAACAAAAATATGTATCAGAAATATTAAATTCATTAAAAAAGGATGAAAATATAAAAAAGATAATTATTTTTGGATCAAGTTTAAAACCTACTTGTCACATTGACAGTGACATCGATATTTATCTTGAACTTGATAAAAATAAGAGAGTCAACTTTCCTTTTATTACAAAGGCATATGATTACTGGAACAATTTTACAGTAGATGCCAATTTAAGAAATGAAATAAAGAAAACAGGAGTAACCATATATGAGCGATAGAACATACCTAGATATTGCAAAAGAAAACTTAATACTAGCAAAAAATATCTATGAATCATTTGATGATGAAATCATGCTCAATTATGCAGGTTATCATTTACAGCAATCAGTTGAACTAACATTAAAATACATTCTTTTTATGAATGGTATAGATTTTCCAAAAGTCCATAGCATTAATCAGTTAATAAATGTATTTGAAAAAAATGATATGTTAGATTTGATACCTGAATATATTGATGATAACAGTGATATGATTACCAACTGGGAATCACAAACAAGATATATATTAGATTATCAAATAGCTAGACGTAAAATAGTAAAAGCATTTCCTGAAATAGAAAACTTAATATCTAATGTCGAAGAAATGTATAAAGAATATGTTAATGAATTTGAAGAAGATGAACAAGAAAATAATTTGGAAATTTAATAAGGGCTACTTTAGCCCTTTTTAATTAAAAATAGCATTATCGAAATCTAGCAAAAGAGCCAACTTGGCTCTTTATATAAATTAAATAATTCATCTATCGTGGAAAAAAAGTAGAGGATTTGTCGATTTACATATGCTATACTACAAATGTAGAAGTTTTAAAAAGAATTTCTGCTTTTTATATTCAAATTTAATACAAATAATCATTGAAAAGAGCCAATATGGCTCTTTTCAATTTCCAAAGAAAAGGAGTATATTCATGAATAAATTAGAAAAAAAACTGATAGATCAATTAATAGAACAAAGTGAAAGCAACTATCCAATGCAAAATGCAGTTTCTGACTGCTGTAAAGAATATTTAAATAATAATCAAGTAAACGAGCTTTCATCATTTATAGAATTTTATGAAAATATATTTGAAATTTCAAAAAAACAAGTTAAAGAAATATATTATAAAGAAAGTATATCTATTAACATTGATGAAGCTGTTAGAATTGCTACTGCTAAAAATCTATTTGAATGCTTATCTGCAAATGATGAAAGCTTTTTAGATTATCTGAAAGATAAAGAAAATCAAGTGTTAAATCAAGAACAAACACAAGATGACATTATCGAAATCTAGCAGAAGAGCCAACTTGGCTCATTCATCAAAGTAGAAAAAATGTTTAGAAATTGTCACAACTGTTATAATATAATAGTTATATAACAAAGATAAAGGAGAATTTATTAATGACAAAAAATGAATTAGTAGAAGCTATTGCTTCAAAAACTGAACTGACTAAAACTGATGTAGACAAAGTAATCACAAGCTTTGCTGACGTAATTACTGATGCACTTGTTAAAGGAGACAAAGTTTCTCTAAAGGGATTTGGTAATTTTGAAGTAAGAGATAGAAGCGCTCGTACTGGTCGAAATCCTCATACTGGTGAAACAATTGAAATCAAAGCAAGTAAATCCCCTGCTTTTAAAGCAAGTTCAGCATTAAAAAAAGCTGTAAATGGATAGGAGGAAAGGTCATGAAAACAAAAGAAGAAAGAGAACAAATTGTTGAAACAGCTTCTTCACTTTGCTCTTTAGATGGATATTCAAAGGACAAAGATTTGTTTCAACCATATATCGAAGGAACTAAATCATTAGATGATTTACTTCAAGAAGAATTAAAATCATAATCATTTTTAAAAGAGCCAACTTGGCTCTTTTGTTTTACTTACTAAATTGGAGGAAAAAAAGATGAATGAAAAACACGATAAATTGGATTTAAGCGATCCATTTTTTTCTTATGAAAATCAATTAAAAAGATTTAATGATTTAAAATATAAACACACTAATACTTTAAAAAATAAATTGAATATAAAATCAGAATCAAAATTAGCAATTAAAGAAGAAAACATTGTAAAGATAAAAACTGCTATGCTTATTGAACAAAAAGAAAATGTTCTTGATCAAATAAAACTTGAAACTGAAGATGACAAAATCAATTTTCTAAAAGGAATCAATAAATTTATTTATGAAGATCTATATGATTTTGCTGGAAAGTTCAGAACAGTAGATTTTGTTGGAACAACCAAAGATGATTTTCAACATTATATTGAACCAATGTCTTTAGAAAATTTTGATCTCGCATTTAATGAAGTGTTTCAAGGGTTCGATAAGAATTATTATGAAAGATGTTCGTTAGATCAAAAAGTTGCCCTTTTCTCTTTTAATATGAGTAAGCTGTTTGATATTCAACCGTTTTACAAAGGAAATGCTATTACAACAATATTATTCTCCCAACAATTTGCTGAAAGAGAATTAGGATTAGATATAGACCTAAATAAATTATTGTCGAATGATTTAAATGAATTGTTTGCTTTAGCACATGGTAGTGATTTAAAACCATTGATGGATGCAATGAACGAATGTATAAGTGAACCTCATAAATATGATAAACTGTTTGAAGAAGAACATGTAAATGAAGAAACAGAAGAAATTAATGACGAACAATCCATATAATGTGCTTGTCTATGTATGTATTTTTTAAAAGAGCCAAGTTGGCTCTTTTATTGTAAAAAATAAGAATTACATCATCATATTTGATAATATTTAAAAAAAGTTTATTTTTTTTGATTTTTAAAAATCCTTATTTTATGCTAGTTTCAGAAGATTAAAAAAATCAATCGTGGAAAAAAAGTAGAGAAAACCGTTTTTGTGGTATGCTATAATTGCTATAGTTGGAAGAAATAGATAAATCCAACATACAGTTGATCAAAAGAAACCATCTAATTCAATCAACTTAAAAAGTATATTCTTTCAGAAATCCACCTGTAGAATATATTTCAAATTCAAAAGAGCCAACTTGGCTCTTTTCATTTTTCATTAATTCATTAAATACATATCTTCATAATTGAGCCAAACTGGCTCTTTTTAAAATCTACTTAAAATGTAGTTGATTAAATGAGAATCAAAAAAAATTTAAAATATATAAAAATAAAAAGTCCTTATTCTATGCGACTTTCAAAAGAGTTCAAATTTTAATCGTGGAAAAAAAGTAGAGAAAACCGATTTTTAGATATGCTAAAATATGTATACTAGGAGTTCCTAGAAAGGAATACTAGTAAACGTTTGGTTCATTAATAGTTTCTCTATAAAAAGGTGTGCTATCAAAACACCTTTTTATATAATATATGATTTGACTTATGCCACCATTAGGAATAACATATAAGTAGATAAGGAACAAGTTGTTCGTGAAAATTAAAAAGTGTTCCTAATGTGAGGTGAAGAAAATGAGCGTATTTATAAATAACAAAATTCAACTTATCAAGAAATTTTATACTGGCTCTTTGAAAAAACAATTGGATAAATATGATGTTTCAAGATCCAGCTTCTATCACGGTTTTGTAGAAAAAGAAAAACTACAGCCTATGTACGAAGAAGTAAGAGATAAAATTATGCTAATGCTTGATGTTATCATTGAGATAGAAGCAGTTGATTTTATTAGAAGTAAAAGTCCAGAGGAACGTAAAGAAATACTTGGAGCTGATGCTATTGTTGGAAAAGATCCAACCCCTATCATAACATCAAGCAAAGAATTCAAACAAACGAATGGATATGTATTATTGAAGAAAGTAAGAGCTTTAGAAAAAATATTAGAGGAGATGGTAGAAGATGAATAATGAAAAAGATCCGATAACAGAATATTTAAAAATAGTAATTAAAACTATGTTTACTCAAAATATAATTGTAATTGCTATTGCTTTGGGTCTAGCAATTATCTCTGCATTTATTACATGTATTACAGGAATAAAATTATAAAGTTAATAATTTAAATAAAGAGCCAACTTGGCTCAATCATAAATGGGAGTGAAAAATTATGGAAAACAAAAAAGAAAATATTATTGATAAATACTTAAACACTAAAAAGAAAAAGATCATTGCAGGATGTTTGGCTGGTGTATTGGTCATTGGATGTGCTGGGGCTGTTATTTTAAATACATCTAGTTCAAAAGAATTGGTGTTGGCTTCTGATGAAGTAAAAGCTGAATTTGGACAAAGAGTATCAACAAATGTAGCTGATTATTTAGATGCAAATAAATCAGGTGATGTCGATAAGATCATCAAAGATACAAAAGAAAAAGACAATCTTAAGTACGTTACTGTAACAAATAAGGATGAACAAGGAAATGTCGTATCTAAAGAAGAAAAAGACTATCCAAAAGTCGGTAATTATACAATTAACTTTACCTATAAAAAAGAAAAACAATCTGTAAAGGTAACTGTTAAAGATACAACAAAACCAGAAATCGAAGCACCAGAAAGTATTGATGTTATCCAATATACTGATCTTTCAACATTTAATTTTGGTGAACTTTTAAAAGCCACTGATTACAGTGATGTCAAAGACTGGAAGATTGATACATCAAAAGTTGATGTTAATACGATTGGATCATATGAATTAAAAGTATCTATTCAAGATAAATACAAAAATAAAGCTACAAAGAAATTAACAGTCAATGTAGTTGAAGCTCCTGCTGTTGCTGAAGGAGAAGTTGCGGTAACTGAAGTTGTCACTGATGAAAACGGAAACAAGAAAACAGTTGTAACAAAGAAAGCTAGTAGTGAAGTTTCTAAAAATGATGCAGTAGCAAGTACATCTCCTGTATCAAATAAAGGGACAGTCAACAGCTCATCAAGTGCAAGTGCAACTAAGCCAACAACAAACAGTGGTACATCAAAACCATCTGGAAACAACACAAGTAGTTCAAACAGTAGTAACAGTTCATCTTCATCATCAAAAGGTGATGAACATAAGCATAACTATAATATTCCAATTACAAAAACAGTACATCATGAGGCTGTAACAAAAGTCGTACATCATGATGCTGTAACACGTCAGGAAACATATACTGTGGTTGATAAGGAAGCATATGATGAACCAGTTTATGAAACACATGTTGTATGTAAAGTGTGTGGACAAGATTTTGGAAAAGGAAGTGAAGCGTCATTAAACGCTGGAGATCATTCTGCAATTACTGGACATTCATATCATTCAACAAAAGTACAAGCAGGAACTAAACATCATGATGCTGTAACGCATCAAGAAACAAAGACAGTTGTTGTGACACCAGCCTATGATGAAACTGTAGTTGTTAAACAAGCATATGATGAAACGGTGATTACTGGATATAAATGCTCTTGCGGTGCGACAAAATAATATTTTTTAATTATCAAAACAATTTAATATAGGCATTAATTATATATCTTTTTAAAAGGAATATAATGATAAAATAATTTGAAGATTTGGATTTTTTGTTTTTTTACTTTTTCGGTAACGACTAATTCATTGGCGTCATAATCGAATTGTAATTTTGCACCTGTATATTGCCTTTTAACAAATAACCTTTAGGAGCTTTGGTTATTCATTTAAAATTAATTTAATTATGTAAGTCCTAATCAAAAAAGATGGAATATGGCTGTACTTCTATCTTTTTCTTATGAAAAAAGTTTTAAAAAAATTACACAAAAAAGTCAATTGTTTTTAAAAATCAGAGTGATAAAATGATATTGTTAGAATTTGAACAAAAGGATTCTAACATTCCCAAAAGGGTATCTCTGGCAGTGTTAGACGGTAGAATTCATTTATAATCAAATCTCATACTTTCGTACTGTCAGAGGTCCCTCCCTGATATAAAAGATATATTTTGAAACGTAAAAAATCTTTTAAGAGAAATTACACAAAAAAGTCAATAGATTTCAAAAATAGACGTGATAAAATGATAGTATAGAATTGTAGTTGAGAGGTGGAACTTGTTCCATCTTTTTAATTTAAAAAGTAAAAATTACTGATCATTATAAAAGCTGTAAGGAAAGGAAACAAATTAAAATGATAAAAATTCATAAGCAAAAATGGGTGTTTCACCCATAAGGCAATCGAAAGATTGTCTTTTTTTATTGTCAAAGGTCTTTTGGTTCGTCAAATATAAAACCTGTCTCATAGAAGTATACAGATGTTATAAACTTGCATCTGAAGGATGATGGAACAAGTTCCATCTTTTTGTTTAAACAAAAAGAATTTTTAAATAAATATTATTCGGAAAGGGAGAAAGAAAAATGAAGTTTAAGAAATGGTTAAATAAAGTAACCAAAATTTTCGTTGTTCTAGGAATGGTACTGTCTATGTGTTTTACTGCAGGAAACACAAATACAGTAGAAGCTTGGGACAGCGGGATTCCACATGAATTTACTCGTATTAAATCTATAACTTATCCTGAATGGTGGAAACGTAAATGTCCACAGATCACTAAGCAATGGTCTACTTACATGTGTAAGTACAATGGTCAGTGGTCATATTGTTTGGAAGCAAGTAAACGTACACCATCTTCAGGAAATTATGCTGCCAATGTCATTAATAATAATGTCATGGTAAGAAAATTCTTATATTATGGTTTTGGTGGCCCAGCACAATGTCTTTTCAAAGGTCAAGCTTTAAAAGATGATGGACTTAATGAAGCAGAAACAGGGTATTTATATACACATGTTTTATTAAGTTTAGCTTATAGTGGTGACATGTGCGGTGCGAATATTGATGATCTTGAAAGAGCAGGTATTGGATTAAAGTCTACATGGCAATACGTTGAAGGATTGCCTGATCCATCTAATGGAGCAAACTTCTCAACTGGAGATACTGCATCATTAAAAGCTACATTCGATAAAGCAAATATGATTCAAACTACAAATACTGTCTCATTTAATGCTTCATCAAATGAAACAGTTCAGTTGCCGTTACAAAGTAATGTGACTATTCATATTGCTGGTTCTTCAGCTCAACAAACTGGTGGAACTGCAACTGTATGGGGTGGTCAATCATTCTATCTAACTGCACCATTAGAAAACAGTCCAACAGATTATACCAGCGGAACATTGAACAGTTCAGCAAAAGGAAAATTCTGTGCATTGGCAATTTCTGATGGAAATGGTTCAAACCAAACTCATGGATCATGGACTCAAGAATCTGTTGATTCATTAAGATACAGTGTTGACTGGCTTGATTTTGGTTGGATCGATCTAGTAAAAAAATCAGGAAATGAAAACATTACAAACAATAATGGATGTTATTCGTTAGAAGGTGCTGTTTATGGTATCTACAGTGACGGTGTTCAAGTAGATACAATTACTACTGATAAAAATGGATATGCAAAATCATCTATCTTACCTGTAGGAAATTATACAGTAAAAGAAATTACAGCTTCTACTGGATATGATCTTGACGAAAATACGTACAACGTTACGATTGTCAAGGATCAAACAGTTAGAGCAAATTCTAATGAAACACCAGGAAATGACCCAATTGGTATTGAAATCGTCAAAAATGATGCTGAAACATTAGGAATGCCACAAGGTGATGCTACTCTTGAAGGTGCTGAGTTTACTGTTAAATATTATGACGGTTACTATACAAAGGATAATCTACCTGAAAAAGCAACTAGAACATGGGTGATTCAAACAAAAAAACGTGAAATTGCTGGAAAAACATATTATATTACCAATCTAAATGACTTTTATAAAGTATCAGGTGATGATTTTTATTTAGATGAAAATGGTGCGGTCACTTTACCACTTGGAACAATTTCCATTGAAGAAACTAAAGCACCTACTGGGTACTTGCTAAAAGGAAATACTCTAAATGTAACTGATACAGCTACAGGAACTACTTCTACTGTAGAAGACAGTAACTACGTAGCACAAGTTACAAAAGAATTTAAAGGAGCTAAATTACAATTTGGTAATGATGCTAATGAATTGGTTGTTACTGAAAAAGTTAAAAAACAACAAATTCAGATTTTTAAGTCAGGCTACAGAAACGGAATGTCTGAAGTAGTCAAAGGACTTCAAGGAGCAGAATTTACTTGGAAGTTGAAGTCTGAGGTAGATCACGTAGGTTGGGATAATGCAACTACTTATGACGTTATCACAACTGGAGAAGATGGATGGGCTATAACTAAAGATCTTCCATACGGACAATATATTGTAAGAGAAACAAAAACACCTAAAGATTTTTACACAAATCCTGATTTCTTTGTTTCAGTAACAAAAGATACAAGTGAAATTAAGAATGATGCTGATAAAGTCAAAAAGGTAATTTTAAATAACCGACCAGTAGAAACACAACTTAAATTAGTTAAACAAGATGAAGAAACAGGTAAAACTGTGTCATTAAATTCAGCATCATTTAAAATTGTTGCGGATGAAGATATTTTAGATGGTGGAAATATTGTCTACAAAAAAGGAGAATACATTACACAAAAAGTTGGTGGAAAGAAATATGATACTTTCACTACAAACAGTGATAATGTTGTCGTAGTTAAAACTGAATACACAAATGATGATGATGAAAAAGGTGAAGTGTTCTTACCACTTCAATTCTTTGCTGGAAAATATCATTTAGAAGAAGTTAAAGTTCCAACAGGATTTATCGGTCTTGGAAAAACTCAATCATTTGAAATGAGCGGTTTATTAGACTATACAAAAGATGAAGATGGTGATCCAATCTATACTGTAAAAGTTCGTGATGAACAACCAAAAGCTCAAATCAAATTAAATAAGACAGTTGCTGATTTAGATACTGATGTTGATTTAGTTGATAGATCTGATCTATCAAAAATCCAATTCGTTTTAAAGGCAAAAGAAAACATTTATAGTCCAGTTGATGGAAGCTTGATGTTTGCTAAAGATGATGTCATTACAACAGAAAATTCTGGAGCAATCGTTAATTCTGGTACTGAAGTAGGAAACGGTGTCTATGCTTTATCAACTGATGGACATTTAGATATTTCTAATCTTCCTATGGGAGTTGGAGAAGCTCAATACTACTTAAAAGAAGTTAAAACTTTAGATGGATGCGTATTAGATACAACAAAATATGATGCTGTATTTAAACAATCTGATTACACAACAAAAACTTACATCAAATCATTCGATGTGGAAAACTTAACAACTGACTTTGAATTTAATAAAACTGATGTTACTGGAGACAAGGAAGTTGAAGGTGCTCAATTAACAATTACAGATGAAGATGGAAATGTAGTAGATCAATGGACTTCTACTGATAAAGTACACTCTATTGAAGGATTAGTTGTTGGTAAAACTTATACATTATCTGAAACTGTAACAGCTAAAGACTATGTAAAAGCTACAGACATCAAGTTTACTGTTAAAAATTCAAGTGAACTTGAAACAGTTACAATGAAAGACAAACAAGTATCATTTACTAAAACAGATGTTACAGGTGAAAAAGAAGTTGAAGGTGCTGAAATCACTGTTACTGATAAAGAAACAGGAAAAGTCGTAGACAAATGGACTTCTGGAAAAGATTCTCATTTTATCAATGGATTAGAAGAAGGAAGAACATATATCCTTTCTGAAACTGTTTCACCTGAAGAATATGTAAAATCAACTGATATTGAATTTACTGTTTCAAAAGAAAAAGTAAATGAAAAAGTCAACATGAAGGACAAACAAGTTAAGATTTCAAAATTAACTGTTGGTGGTCAAGAAGTGACAGGAGCGTTAATGCAAATTCTTGATGAAGACGGAAATATCGTTGATGAATGGACTTCAGAAGGTAAAGTACATTATGCTACTGGACTTGTTGAAGGTAAAAAATATACTCTTCATGAAGATCTAGCTCCAACAGGATTAAATCTAGCAAATGACATTGAATTTGAAGTTTCATATGAAAAAGAAAATCAACAAGTAGAAATGATTGATACAATCAATGAAGTTTCTAAAGTTGATGAAAAAGGTAACTTATTAAAAGGTGCTGAAATGACAGTCACTTCTAATAAGACTAAAAATATTATTGACAAATGGATTTCAGGACAACATATCTTTGATGTTACTAATGAAATGAAAGCTCAATTAAAAGAAACTGGTAAAGCTGAAGGTATGTATGTTGATGATGAAGATTCAACAGTTCAATACAGCATTGCTAAAAACAAAGGTAAAGACGATTATACTGTCATGTTTGTAAAAGATGGTGAAACAACTTATACAAACATTGATTTACAAGGTAATGAAACAAGACATATGATTTCTGGACTTGAAGCAGGAGAAGAATATGTATTGAAAGAAACAAAAACTCCTAATGGATACGCTACTTTCAAAACAGAAACATTCACTGCTGAAGAAGGAAAAGATACATCATTATCTATAACTGATGAAGATACAAAAATCGAAATCAGCAAACAAGATATTACAACCAAGAAGGAACTTGAAGGTGCTAAACTTAAAGTGACCGATAAAGATGGTAAAGTCATTGATGAATGGACTTCAGGAAAACAACCTCATATGATCAAAAACTTAACTGCTGGAGAAACTTACACATTAACTGAAGTAATTGCTCCTAAAAATTACAAGGTTGCTGAATCTATTCAATTTACAGTTAAAGATACAGGAGTTGCTCAAAAAGTTGTGATGTATGATGAATTATTACCAGTTGCAAAAAAAGTAAAAACTGGTGATGATACTCGTATTAACTACTATGTTGTAATTGCTGTATTATCTTTAATTGCATTTTCTCTACTATTTATTAGAAAAAAAAGCCATGAATAAAAAATAAAGTGACGTAAAGTCTAACCTATTCTTAAAGGCAAAAAATAATTTACATGCATGAGGTGGCAAATAGCCACCTCTTAATATTTATAGAGAAAAGAATGAACTTTTCTTTATAAATATTAAGAATGCAATTAATTTAGGAGATTGAAATGAAATATATAAAAATAACTATAATCATATTATTTATTCTGATTTTTACAACGGGATGTACTGACTTGATTAAAGATCCTTACTCTAAAGAAGACAGAATGAAATTTCAAGAGAATATCACAATCAACTATGGAAAAAAGGATGTTGATACAACTAAATTTGTAACAGGCTATGATAGTTACAGTATCTCTGACATCAACAGACATAAAAATTCAAAAACAATTACAATAGATAATTATACAATTAAATGCCCTACTTTTTCAGCAAATAAAATGGGAAAGCAAAAACTGGTATATAAGGTTAATAATTACAGTTATCCTTTGTACGTTACCGTTAAAGATAAAGAGAAGCCAACAATCGAATATCAAAAAGATATAGATTATACGATAGATGATAAGATCAGTATAAAAAAATTATTTATAATTAATGACAATCTAACAAAGAAAGAAAATCTAAAAATTAAATATAAAGGAAAAATCAAGAACAAAGTAGGAAAATATAAAATTACTTGTACTGTTGAGGATGAAGCTGGTAATAAAAATAAGGCTACATCAACCATACATATTTATGATAAGCCTACTCTATCTGTATCTTATAAATCAGTATCTTTAAAAGTAAATCAGGAAGTTCAAATAAACGCTTCTACTACTGGTAAAGAAAATAAATGTACTTATTCATCCGAAAACGAAGGAATCGCAACAGTAAATGAAAATGGTCTTGTAAAAGCAATCGGTAACGGTCAAACTATCATACATGTAAAAGCAAATGGATTAGAGGAAAAAGTAACGGTTAGTGTTGAAAATAATCAGCCTACATCCCCTACTACTTCAAATGAAAATAATTCTAATACCAATAATAATAAAAATAATGATAATTCTAATTCATCTAACTCATCACATAACAAGTCAAATTCAGGAACTTTGACTAATCCTAGCCAATATAACAAATATTTTAGTGGTAATTCCATTGATTCATATAATTCAGCATACAGCTATGCTGAAAGTATGATGAACAGTGGTAAAGTTCATGGTTATTCAGTTAGTCCTGATGGCAATGGATTTAATGTTACATTTAACTAAAGAGCCAAGTTGGCTCTTTTTAATAAAATAGAAAAGAGGATAGAAAATGAGCATCATTGATCAATCAAAAAAATATTGGATAAGTTATATAAGGAGATATGACAGTCAAAAATTTATTGATAAAACATTTGAAGAAATCGAATTTCTTAACGATAAAATAAATCAATATCATATTGAAGAAAGAGAATATTTAGATAGAATTAAATATTTAGAAAAGAAATTAGATATAGAAAAAAACAAACGTATATATGGTGAAAATCCTAAAGTAATGACATTATTTATAAAAGTTATTACTTTAGAAAATAAAACCATTCAAAAATATATTCCTATACTTCATTATTCCATTAAAACAAACGAATATAATGAATCAAAGCTTATATTCATTACAGCTAATGAATACGAAACTGCTGTTTTTGAAAGAAGATATTATAATCATATCTATTACAAAATAGAAGGTGTCCACAAGGAAATACTAGAGCTATAAGACAATCAACGATTGTCTTTTTTTATACCTGAAAGGAGGTGAAAAAAATGCACGTCAAGGTTACGAACATAATTCTTGGAGTAACATTCTTTGTTCTCATGTCTATTGCAGAAGTTGTACACTACTTTGCAAAAAAAGACATGGAGCTTTCTGATTTATTAAAAAAATTAGGACTTTACGCTTTAGTTGGTTTGTTTATCACCCTATTTACAACGCTTTAGTCATTGAGCCATGTTGGCTCTTTTTTATTTAAACGAAAGGAGGAAATTTTATGCCTATTTTATTTGCAAATGGATTTGCACCTATTTATAACCTACTCAGACCATTTTTTACTGATGGATACACATTTGTTCAATCATGTGCAACAATCGCATTCCCTGCAATCATTTCTTATTATAAAGTTAGAGAATCATTTGCCGAAGTACAACAAGACCAAATGTACTCACAAAAAACAAAAGGTGTATTGGTTGCTTTAGCAATTATTTTCTTGTCTAAGCCAATCGTAGAAGTAATCAGTAACTACTTTAATAAATAGATCAGGTAGAACCCTAGCGGTTTTATCTGACTTTTTGAAAGGAGGAAAATAATGGATAATCTTGCTGTTATTTTGGGAGTTGATGAAAAAACTATTCGTGATGAATTAGGTGAAATTAAAATCAGTAAGATGGTTTTTTCAAAGGTAAGAGAATTATTTGATGATGATTATGACAAATTCAAAAAATTCTATAAATACTGTAAAGGAAATATTCCAGCAATGATCTATCAATTCAACGAGGTATATAAGAGCTTTGAAATAAACATAGTCAATAATGATATTCCATTTATGAATGAAGAAGATGAAAAGGAAATCATGAAAATGATTAAAGAATATCATTCAAATGTCAACGATTCACTCACTTCAATTAAAAAAATGCTTATTGAATTAAACAGTAAAAATGTTGAAGTTGATACAAAAGAAATTGTTGATGCTTATGAACGTGAAACAGTCTTACTGCAATCTATTTTCAAAGATATTGTTGATAAGTTGGATTCAATAAAGAATGAAACAAATTCCAATAAAACAGATACCGACAATATAAATAACTCTCATAATAACCAATATAAAAATTATATGATTAACATGTTTAAGTTTATTAAAAACAATCCTAAAAAATCAATTATTTTTCTTGCAGTCATATTGATTACATTTATTTTAGGAGGTGTATTGATCTAATGTATTATGCAATTTTAGATTTTGCTTCTGATGGTATTTCTAATACTTTTAGATACATAATGTGGCAAATGATTAAACCTCTTATAAATGTACTGAACGTTTTGTTAAATGCATTACTTAATGGAATTCTGCCCTTCTCCATTCTATCTAATGAGTGGGTCAATGCTGGATATAAGGCATGTATTATTTTAATGATTTCAATTCTCCCTGCAAAAATTGCTTGGGAGCTTTTTTATGCAATTATGATGGATGCTGACAATGTTGATCCCAGTAAGAAAATCTTTGGTGCTATTATGTGTTTTTTTATTGCTATTTCAATGCAATATGTTATTCCAATGGTCAATAACATTAGTGTAAATGCGTCTAATGCCCTTATGCAAATGGAATATACAGGAAGTAGCGGAAACAATAAAAAAACAATGTCAAACCAGCAAACTAATCTTTCAAAAAATCTAGTTGTTTCTGTTCTATGCTCTTTTGGTGGAATGGAAAAAAACAATACCGTTTTTTCATATGTAACAAATGGTAAAAATGAAACAATGGATATAGGAGCTGAAAGATTCTATGACTATATTACAAACTCAACTGATGCATTGAGTGGGTATGATGGAGAGCCTTCTAATAAAAGCGGTCGTTCCAGTTCCTCATTTTTTTCTAGAGGAAAATATGACAGATGGTCTTTTTACTATCGTTGGGATACCAGCGGTTCTTATCATTTTGGAGGTACTGAAGGTTCAGATGACTTTGACTTGTTAGGTAAATGGGATACAGATAATGATTTTCCTGAAGCTAATGATCAAGGCAAAAGTGAAGCTTATGGTACTCATTCTGTACCATCTAGTAAATCACAGGCAAAAAAAGCCTATGACTATATGGTCGAACATTCAGGAGATTATATTTGGGATTTCAGTTATATCGGTACGCTTGTAGGATTAGTTATATTTGTCATTTTATTGGGTTATGTGTCGATTGAAATTGCAATGAGAATAATCATGATTGGATTTTGGTATATTATAAGTCCTTTATGCTGTTTATCATTAACAAATCAACAAAACCCTCAAGCTTTCAACGTTTGGAAGAATGCTATCATGGGAGCATTTCTTGTAAACTTTGCACAGCTTTTTTTATTACAGTTTTTTATGAATATTTCATCTTCTATTCTTAACAACAAAGCAACAGGTGTCGCTAATACGATTGCATCACTAATTTTGTATTTTGCATCCTTTTCAGTCGTGATCTCTGCCCCACCTTTTATCCAATCAATGATCGGTGGATATGGTGCAGGATTTTTGGAATCTATGGATCAAATGAAAGGAATTTGGAATTCAGTTGGTGGCGGTGCAGTGATGGCTGCTGGTAAAAAAGTAATGGGTAGACACAATGATATGACAGGACATTTGACTGGTGGTGTTCGTGGCAAACTCTTCGGTAATAAAAATATGCAAGGTCAAACAGTCGGTGGAATTGGAGGTGCATTTAGAAATACAAAACAAGGTGCTAAAGATGTTGGAAAAGGCATTGCACGTGTAGCTCTAGGTAAAAAAGATACAAACCCTTATGCAAAAGATAAAGATGGAAATACAGTTGCAAATCCAAACTACGGTAATCGTCATGGTGGTATCGTAGGTGCTGTTATGGGAGATAAAAGCAATGCTGAAGATGGCAGAGTTGGACGTGTCCCTATCAGAGACAGAATGACTAAAAAGATTGGTGATACTGTTGAAAGAGGTGCTAGAAATATTAGATATGCTCCTAACAGAGGTCAAAGCCAATCAAATTCTGGAAAAGTTAACTCAAATAGAAGCACTACCCGTACATCATCAGGAAAGACATATACTCGCAGTACTTCACAAAGCACAAGACAAAATGTTAATTCCAATAATGTAAGAAAAACAACTACCAATTCAATGAGTGATTTATTCAGCAATACTTATTCGGACAAGAATAAAAAAGGAGGAAAAGATAAATGATAGCTCCTAACAGTTTAAAAATCATCATAAACAAAGGAAAGAAAAAAGAAAAATTTATCTTCTTTTTATCAATAGATCAAGTATTTAAAATTACAATAATCTTTCTAGCAACTTTTTATATATCAAAAAAGTTAATCGGTGAATTCTATGCTCTGATGATTGGTTTTGGTGCAATGGCTTTCTATGCTGTCCTTTGTTTTGAATTACCTGATCATTTGAGTATGTTGGAACACATCAACCTTTTTTTCAATTTTCTGACAAATCAACCTAAAAATTATCTTTATTACAAAGAAATCAATGTAGAAAAGGAGGAAGAAGAAATAGAATATGAGTTTATTCAAGAAGAAAGAATCCAACCAATCGAAAAAGAAAAAAGAAAAAAATCAAAATAAGCAACAAAACAAGAAACCTGCTCCTAGAGATACAAAAAAAGTATCACATATTAAAGATGCTATTCCTGTTAAATGGAGTGAAGAATACCAATGCTTTGTTGATAACAATGATAACTTCATCTTGATGGCAAAGGTTACAGGAACGAATATTTGGGGATTGAATCAAAAAGATCAGTTTGCCTATCTAAATGCCTATGCAACCATTTTTCAACAAAATATCCATGCTGGAATGATTTATTCTTATGAAGTACCTGCTGATGTCGAAGGATATATACATGATTATGAAGTATTGAAGAATACTTTAAATGTAACAAAGAGTGATGTTGACCGTAAAAGATATGAAATTCTTAACGATACTGAAAATCGTTTAAAAGAAGTTTCTGTTACAAGAGAGCTGGTCGATAGAAATTTTATGATCATTTTAAAGCATAAAGATTTTAATGTTCTAAGGGATGAAATCAATACCGTATGTAATATTCTAAATCCCTATCAGCAAACAAAACCAGCAACCCCACAGGAAATGCTGAATACAGTATATAATTATTATAATCCTACTGAAAGTGAGTTTGTTGGTACTTCTTATTTTGATTTGGATTATGGAAAAATGGATTTGATTTATCCTGATAAGCTTGGAATACTTCAAAGAGGATTGTCATCTACAATGACGATCAATGATAATGTCTATACTCGCACTAAATGGATATACACATTTATGTCTGAACCAACTATGGCATTGCTTGGATATTGTGCAACATTCAGATATTGTGATTTTTCATTGCATTTTGAAATGGCACCACATGATATAATTAAAAGGGATATTGATAAAACAATCAATAACTTAAATAAAAACCTAAATAAAGAAAAGAATGCTTCTCAACAGTTCGTAATCGAAAAAGAATTGGAAAATAACTATCAAATGACCAGAGAAGTTAGTGCCGAAGGTAGCACACCCATTTATTTTCTAGTATCAATACGTATTGCTGCTGATTCTCCTGAATTACTAAAAGAAAGGTGTAAAGATGTTGATAATCTTGCAACACAATTAAATATTAAATTTAGAGAAGGAATGCATAGACCTATGGAGATGTTTAATTTATCCTCTCCGTTGTGTTTAAATCAAGTACCTGAATATAACCAATTGACGACAGTAGATACTCTTGGGTATATGTATCCTTTTACACATGAAGCATTATATGATTCAACAGTAAGACGTGACAAAAATAAAAATGTGATATACCGCTATCCCCCTATTTGTATTGGAACGACAAAAGACACAAATGGGGTTTTATTTTACGATAATTTCGTAAAGAAAGATGCCAGAGCTAATTACAATGAATTTATAGCAGGATCGGCTGGATTTGGTAAAACAACGCTTATCATGTGGCTTATCAAACAAAGATATGGTCTTGGATATGAACAATTTATTATTGATGTTGAAGGAAAAGAACTCCATAAACTAGTATACGAACTAGGAGGTCAAAACATTGACTGCTCGGATGGAGACAAAGGACGTATCAATCCCTTACATATACGTTTCAATGTTCCTGACAGCGAAAAAGAAGATGAAAAGATTCCATTGAGTGAAATCAAACCCTTATCATCTCATATACGTTTTTTACGTATTTTCTTTGATTCCTATAAAGGTAAAAGTGGAGAACGTGATATTCGTATTCTACATGACAACTTGATTGAAAAAGGTCTTGAAAGAATATATAAGCGTATCATGAATATTGACTATCAAACAACTGCTGAATATATTGTTGAACATTTTTCAAATGAAGATTATCCAGTTATGATGGATCTCTACGAAGAATTAAAAACAATGCGTGATGATGCTGATAAAAATAACAACAGTATTGAAAAAGAAAAATTAAATGAATGTATTGCATTTATTCGTCCACTTGCAAAGGGAGCAGATGCAATTATTTTTAACGGTCATACAAACGTCGATTTAAACTCTCCATTGATCAATTTCAACATTTCAGGATTGCAAGATAATACTTCTTCTAGAATTCTTATTACTCAATATTACAATATTCTTTCTTATATCTGGACAGAAGTAGTAAGTGATATGGAAGATATTAGAAAACAAATCTATGCTGACGAATTTGGGGTTATTATGGATCCTGAACTTGGCGGAGTAATGAAATATTTCAATTCCATCATTCGTAGAGACAGAAAAAGATTATGTGGATTAACGACTGCAACTCAACAAATTAATGACGTACTTAAAGACGAAGTTAAATCAGAGGGAGAAGCTATCATTAACTTGAGCTGTTACCAATTTTTCTTGAACCTTGGTGGTGGTATTGAATATTTTAAAAATACAGACCTTATTCCTGAATCAGCACTCGAATTCATTCAATTTGCTAATATTGGAGATTGTTATGTGAAATTTGGTTCTCAAACTGCAATGAAAGCTGAAATTGCACTCCCACCTGAAGAACTTGCTTATCTTGAAAGTATGAAAAAATAAAATTGAGCCATGTTGGCTCTTTTTTATTATTGAATCATGAAAAAAAATTCAAAAAAAATAATTATTGGTTCTTGTTGTTCATCATTATTATTTTTTATTATTCTAATCAGTTCTTTCATGTTAATGGGAGCATCTGAAGAAGAACAGCAAGATGATTCCTCTAAAACTGTTGATACCACAGATACAATGGAAAGCTTTGTAACAATAGCTGTCAATGAAAGCAATAGTGTTGCAGGAAAAAAAGGTGGAGAGAAATATCGTCAATGGTATACAGGCAAAGCTGATGGTGCAAATTGGTGTGCAACTTTTGTTTCTTGGTGTGCTGATCAGGCAGGAATACTAAATACAGCTATTCCTAAATTTCAATCATGTGATGCTGGTGTCAAATGGTTCAAAGATAAAAAACAGTTTGATTATACTTCTCATTATGGTGGTGGCGGTTTACCAGCAAGAGGTAAACTTATTTTCTTCTGCAAAGGAAATAAAAATGATTCAACCCATGTAGGTATCGTTACAAAAGTTGAAGGAAATAAAGTCTATACGGTTGAAGGAAATACATCTAATACAGTAAGAGAAAGAAGTTATGATACAAATAACAGCAGGATTCTTGGATACGCTTCTCCTAACTACCCTTCTACTGGTTCAACAAATCAAACATTACAGGGGGCTTTATCTGAAGCGTTCAAATTCTTTGCTAAATTTGAATCAGGACAAAATTATGGACAAGGATTTTCAAGTGGTGATGGATACCACGCAATGGGATATTATCAGTTTGATAATCGTTATGATCTACAAACATTCTTGAGTTATTGTTATGGAAAAGACAATGCAAAATACGCAATGTTTGCTCCTTATTTGAATATGAATAAAAAAGATTTGGCAAATAACAAAGGACTAGATAATGCTTGGAAACAGGCTTATAAAAACGATCCTAATGACTTTGCAATCAAACAAGATGAATTTGAATATAACAATTATTATGTTCCAGTCGAAAACAATTTGAAGAAAAAAGGAATAGATATATCTGGTAAAAATGATGCTGTGAAAGGTATGGCTTGTTCACTTTCTAACTGGGCTGGTAGCGGAACAGCACCAAAAATCATTGTCGATTCTGGAGCTAAATCAACAATGGATGATAAAACTTTTGTATCAAAAGTTTATGATTACTTATACTCTCTCGACATGAACGGATATAAAAAATACGGAAAGACTGGTAAGAAATATTACAATGGTTGGCACAATCGTTGGAAAAATGAAAAAGTAGAATGCTTAAAATATATATAAGAGAAAGGAAAAAATGAAAAAATTATGGAAAGAAAAAATCAATTAGATGAATTAATGAATTTAGGATCTGTAGATAAATGTGTAGATTTCATTTTAGAAAAATCTACTACTATTATTAAACCAGCAGACCCACTTTACAATGAAGTAGAAAAAATCTTTTTAGAAAGTGTTTTATATTATTTACTAGATAACAATGAACTTGTTAAAAACACAGATACATTACTTACGTTAGTTAAAGAAGGTTATGCAAAAGATAATAACTATTCAGTTGAAAAAATCGATTCTGTTTTAAACGATAAATTTAACAAATGGATTATTAAATTAGATGAAAAAGGAGAAAAAAGTCAAAACAATATTGGCGTAAAAAGATGGAATATGTTCAAAATTTATACACCATTAACACAAATTGGAGCTATTACTCAAGTAAAAGATAGAATTGAAAGCATTGTAAATATTAATCAAGAAAATGAAAGATAAGACATAAATAAAAAATCTGAATGCTTAAAATATTTATAAAAGAAAGGAAATTTAAATGGATTATGGACGATAAAATTACAAAAAAGACAGTTATCTATATCATTATTCTTATTCTATTAATTGGTGGATATTTAACTTATCTAATACTACAAAATACTTTTTTCAATGAAAATATTAAAGAATTAAATTACTACTATGAAATTAAAAATGAAGATTCTATTTCTGATATTTTAAATGAAAATCAGACAATAGCTTTTAAAAATGATATTCAAAAATATCTAGAAGAATTAGAATATAAAGATAAAGAAATTAACAATATACAAATAAAAAAGCCAAAAAAAGAAAACAAAAAATTGTTTACATGCTATGTGCTTTTGGATGATGATTGGCAATCTTTATATAAGGCAAAATTCAATATTCAAAATAAAAAATGTAAATTTATATGGAATGGAGACATCAATAATCAAGATTACAAACCAAACAAAAAAGGAAAAACGTATCTGTATATTGTAGATAAGGATGCATATGAAAATAAAAAAATAAATGATGATACCGAAAATCAAATGCCTGATGAAGATAAAGAACCTGAAGGAGAAGATGTTTCTTCTTACTAGTTTCCATATGAACAACGAACAATTATTTTGGTACATCCGTATTGAAAAAATGTTAGATGCGTATGATATGATTTCAAATAATCATCTATTAAACAGGCAAGAAATTTTATCGTCATTAGAAAATAAAGACAATGATTTTTATATTCAAACCTATTTTTATGTTAGTAATGAATATAAAAAAGCACTGTCTAAAATCACTCCTGCCCTTTCCTTTCTTATAAAAAAATAAGGAGATTTTATTTATGGCAACAGTAAAAATAAATGAAAAATTAGTGAGCATCATCAAAGATAAAAGGAAAAAAAAGAAGCTTACACAAAAAGATATGGCTGAATATCTACAAATATCCTTTTCAAATTATCAAAGACTTGAAGCAAATAAATATGAAACTTATGATCAAAACCTACTGAAACAAATAGCAGCCAAACTTGAAATTGATGATGAAATATTTAGCGATACATTAAAAGTATCACCTACTACTAAAATGGCATTACGTATAAAAAATGAAACTCTAAAACAAATTAAAATGATAGAAATTGAACATGAATTTGATTCATTTTCTCAAACAGCTAATTATATTTTTGAACAGTATTTTCTTAATCACGACCTGTCAAAAGTGAAATATGATATAGAAAATATGTTTCAAGAAGTTGTTTTAAAAACATGGGCAACAACAGTAAAAGACCTTGAAAAAGAAAATATCAGCAATAAAAAATTCCTAGATTTTATTTTGGAAACTTATGAAATTGATGAAGAACAAGCAAAAAAAGATTTCAATTCTATCGAATCGAAAAGAAAAAATATAGCTAAATGGTAATACAAAAACAGTTGTTTTTTAATTATTATTTTTTGATTTTTAATTATTTTAATAAACAAAAACATAAAATAATTAAATTAAAAAATTCAAATTTTCAAATAAAAAAGTAATAAAAAATTCAAAAAAGGAGTTGAAAAAATTGTTGGAAAATTACAGAACCGTACTGTATTCTGATGAACCGTTATATCAAAAATTATTCAAGAGATTTACATTTAAAGATAACGAATATGATGAAATCGTTCATTTTTTTGATAGAAATACAAATGAAGTTATCCATATAGTTTCAAATAAATACATCAATTTTTCAATAAATCCAGTAACGGGTTATAGAAATCTAACACATGTAATTATTCAAAAATCATTCTATAAAAGTAAAGATCTAATAATGATTTTAAGAAAATTGAAGGTGTTCAGACCTGAAGTATTTGTTCTTGTTTATCTTGATAGTTCATTTGAATATTTTGAAAAACTTTGTTCAATTATTGCAAAAGAAGAACTTGCAACTATCGCATTTGATGAAGATGACATCTTCACTTGGTATGAACTTACAAGCAATAATGAGTTGCCAATTCAAGATGATTATGTTCTAAAAAAATACAATAAAAGACAAAATAAATTCTTTGATCAATATTAAGTGCTGTCGGACAATTTTTGAATATTTTGAAAAATCAAAATAAACGTCAACCATGCGGGGTTGGACGGATAAAACCGTCCTAAAAGTACTCAAAATACTGAATATTGTCGGACAATGGTTAAATTCTTCAGGAATCGTCAACCATGCGCTTTTCAAAGGAAAATTCATAAAAATAGTGAATATTTTCTTGAATATTTTTGTTTTACAGGTAAATTTGAGCAAAAGTTGTCGGACAAAAAGTGAATATTTTACAGGAATCGTTAACCGTGCGGTTTTTGGCTGAATATTTTAAAAAATAAAGCACAAAAAAACTTTGAATATTCACTTTTGGAGGACACTTCTAAAAAAATCAAAATAAACGTCAACCGTGCGGTTTTCAAAAGAAAAAAGCATAATTTTTCTTGAATATTTTTTGAATATTTATTTCCAAAATATTCAACTGTCTCCAAAAATGAATATTTGAATAAACGTCAACCATGCGGTTGTTCGCACTGCGAACAAGCCCCAAACGGAGTGTCTGTCGGACACTCCTTATCCTGCTACTTAATTTTCGGTCAAAATATTCAGTTAATTAGGACAAGAAAATTAAGTAGGAAGCAAATTTTTTTAGATTTAGATAAAGAGCCAACTTGGCTCTTTTTTCATTAACAAAATTATAAAAAGGAGGAAATAAGTTTTGAACAAAAAAGAAGATAAAAAGCATCACCAAGAGTTGATGATCATTGTTATTGGTATATTGATAATCGTACCGATTTTTTCAGTAATGTTTGTGTATATGTTCTTCAGTTTATTATTACAGGAAAGTTCTTTTGTAACTGTTTTTTCAGATAATTTGGGTATTATCATGATCGTTACATTTGCTTTATATGTTCTTTCATTTACATTTATTACAAAAGCATTTCTTTTTTCAAAGCCAAAGAAAACAGATACATTAGGGAAACAAAGCTGGAAGACTATTGACGAACAAAAAGAATTTGAAGATTTTAGAATTGCAAAAATAGATATGAATGAAAAAATTGAAACAGCAGGTATGCCTGTCAATAAGATCAGTGACAATGAACTTATTTATGATGTCGGTGCTACTCACAGTTTAAATTATGGTTCAACTCGTTCAGGAAAAACGAGAAAACTTTTAAGTGTATTTGTCATGTTAGTTATAAAAGCTCGTGAGTCTGCAATCTTTCATGATAACAAAGGAGAACTGTATCGTCGCTTTCATACTTTGTTTGAAAAATATGGTTACACTGTTAATGTTATTGATTTTAGATTTATGAAAAAATCTCAAAGATGGAATCCGCTTAAATTGATTGTTGATTGTTTTAAAGATAATGATGACCCTCGTATAGATGATGCAGACCAGTTTACTGATGACTTCGTTAACCAAGTTGTAGTAGACAATGGTAAAAGTGAGAGAATTTGGATAGATGGTCAAAAGGCTTTAATTAAATCAATCATACTTGCAGTCGCACAAGCAAACATTAAAGACAATCGTAAAAATCTTTTTTCAGTTTATCAGGTTCTTTCCGTATTAGGAAAGGAAGTTACTTTTAAAGGAGAAAAAAATCCACGTATGCTTTTAAGTGCCTATATTAATTCACTGGATGAAATAAATCCATCACGTGTTGCCTTCACCCCTATTGCTAATTCTCCTGATAAGACACGTGGAAGTTTTATGACTTCAACATTATCGACACTTGCAATTTTTAGTGGACAAAATTTAGCAAAATTATTAAGTGATTCCGATATGACATTTAGTGATTATGCAAATGGTAAACATGTTTTATTTATTATTAACCCTGATGAAAATTCTAAATATAATCCTATCATTTCTGTTTTAGTTGACCAAGCTTATCAAGAACTTGTTAGATGTGCTACAGCTACAAAAGATATGCATTTAAATAAACGTTGTCACATTTTTTTAGATGAATTTGGAAACATGGCACCTATCAATCAAATTGAAACAAAAATTACAGTTGCCCTATCTCGTTGGATTTTCTTACATCTTTTTCTTCAAGCTGATGAACAGTTAGATGAAAAATATGGTGATAAAATAGCATTAATTATTCGTGGTAACTGTAACTTAAAAACTTTTATTTCCAGTGCAAGTATGGATACCTGCGAAAACTTTAGTAAAGAAATAGGATATGAAACTATTTGGGTCGCAAGTCAAAGTGGAAACTTTAATAACAATGCTACTCAAAATGGTGGAGGAGTTTCATACAGTCAGCAACAAGTTCCTTTGATTGCTCCTGATGTTTTACGTTATCAAAATGTTACAGATGGAAGAGGAATTATTGTTACACGTACTTATCTTGGACCTATGCAAAACTATCTTCCTGATATGACTGAATACAAATGGATTAAAGACTTGCACGAGGAAGATTCAAGAATAGATAATATAAATAGAAAAATTCATTATGCTGTACCTCGCTATATTATTTATACAAGAGCTGATTATGACCTATCACAAATTCCTAATGTAAAAAACAATATCAAACCTAAAACTACTGAATTAGTTGAAGAAGATATGTACTGGTACTGGTCACAACGTGATGATCTTGCTTCTGCTGTAAAAAGACATATCAATGCTTACGTTAAATCTTTAGGCTATTTTCCTGAAAGAAGAGAATTATTAAATTATATGAACTCTGAACAGTTCTTTGAATTTATCAATCAAATTGATGTTCCGCATATCAATGCCCAAAAAGAAAATTCAGCAAGTCATATTAAAGATATTCAAAAAGAAATGTCAAAGACATCTAAAAGTGTTCCTAAAATGTCCTTATTAGATAAAATCAATGAATTAAACAGTAATGATCTAAGGAAAGCATTTGAAAGTATCAACACGATCAGAGGTAATAAATAATATGGAAATATTCTGCAATATTCAATATAAACAAACTCAATATTCTAAATCGAATGACAGCAAGCAAAAAATTAATACTGGTGCTATGTGCGATTACTACGATCGTGATGAAGCATGTGATAAGACTATTGATACTGAAGATGCTGTAAACTATTACAAGTATAGAATCGGCTCTAATGGTGGTTGGGGTAAGAATGGTGATTTCAAAGCGGACGAAGATAAAAAACTCTTTGAAAAATATAAACCTGAAACGATCTATAGAATGGTTATTTCATTTGATGAAACTTTTGCTAGAGAAAATAAAATTCTAGATAAAAAAGCAATGAAAAATCTAATGAATAAGAGCATGAACAAAAATATCAAGGAATTGGGATTGAATCTTGATAATGTCGAATGGGGTTGCTACTACCATACGAATACAGTGCACCCCCACATCCATGCTTTTATCTTTGAAAAAAGCCCAACAAGAACAGATTACCATATTAAAAAAAATACTTTTAAATCTATCAAATCAAACATTATTAGAACAATGAATATCAATTCTGAACTTTATCTTAAAAGAGACAATGTAAAAAAAGAAATCATTGATACATTAAAAGATATGGGATTGGATGCTGGTAAATATTCAAATTCTAACAATTCAAAAAAATTATTAGCAAATGATAAAGAAATCAACAGAATGTTCAAGAAATTAGAAAAAAACATTCCTAAAACTGGAAGTATGAAATATAATTCTGCAAATATCATGCCCTACCGTCAAGAAATTGATAAACTTGTAGATAAGTTATTAGAGAAAAATGACATTAATAAGCTTTATAAAAAATACAGGGAAATGTTAGAAAAAGAAAAAGAAATGTTTGATAATCGTTACTTTTCTAAAGAAGAATCTAAGGAACAAAATAAATCCATTGAAAACAAAGAAAAAGAATTGCATGATCGCATTGCTAATATGATCCTTCAAAATATTAAATGTTATCGTGAAGATGTTGAAGAATACGAGCAGGAACAAGAAGATGAATTATATATTGATAATACTTCCGAAACAGTTTTTGAACATGCCAAGGTATCAATGAAAAACAGGAGTAGATGTCTTGAAGGTGGTGTGCTAGATGAACTTGCAAAAGAACTTGCACAAGCACATTATGATTTAAAAGAACAAGAACAAATGCTCAACAACATGATTGAAAAAGCAAGAGCACAAAGTAAAAATCTCGAATTTGTACACGGAGGATAATTATGAGATCAATAAAAAAAGAATTAGAATTTATCATAGACAAGACCTATGAAAATTTAAACAAAGAAAATAATTATAAAAACTTTAAAATAGAATTTTCAAAAAAAGAATCAACAAAAAATGAAAAATATAAAGATAATGTGCTTACTGTTTTTAATCTCTATCGTCAAGAGGTTGCAATAGCAAATTCATGTATTATCGCCCTTGCCCACCACATTGATTTTTGTGATCGTGGGGAAACTAAAAATGATAAGACTTTTCTTCAGGTATATTCAAAATTACTTTATAAAGCTCTTATCTTCCAATTATTGGATTATGTTCAATTAATCAACTGCGAGGACTATGAAAACCAAAAGTTAATAAAAACAGCTTTAGAAGTGTGCTGGAAAAAGAATGTTGTTTTACAAATATATAAAACTACTATTTTAGAGGTATTTAATTCTTACAACATCAAAGCTTATCTTAAAGAAAATGGATTTAGATATAATTCCAGCTATCAATCATGGGATAAAGAATATGAAATCGATAAGGTAGATGAAATAACAGAGAAACTATTTTCTCTTGATCAAACAGTTAAATTGGACTTTAGAACACCTCATCATCTTGTTTTGGTGTTTGATGGCTATATAGTTGTTGAGGGAAATACGTTTAAAGCAAAAGAAATACTTAAAGAATATCATTTTGGATTCTCTAATGGTAAATGGAGAAAGAAAATAAAAGCAAATAGATATTTATATGAAAAAGAAATCATTTCTGCTGTTTTACCAAAAGGATTGGGTATTAAAATTGGAATTGAATACGAATAATAAATACTAATTATATATGTTATAATAAGTATGAAAGTTGGTGTTAACATGGAGATTTATAAAGGGTATTATTCTGATAAAAAATATCAGTTTATTTACAATATTGAAGACATTAAGAAAATTGTAAAACCAATTTTTGACGAATATAAGGTCAACCATGTTTTATTATTTGGCTCTTACGCTAGAAATGAAGCTTCATTAATAAGTGATATAGACTTATGTATTATTGATCCAAAAATTAAAAGTTTAAAATTATTTTCACTTAAAGGAGATTTACAAAAAGCATTATCTAAAGATATTGATATTTTTCAAATATCTTCTATTGAAATTGATTCACCAATATACAAAAATATTTTTAGTGAAGGAATAACAATATATGATTCTAAATATGATCATTAATCTTTTATTCATTCAGTTAAAGGAGATGAATTGATATGGCTATTAAAAAAGTAATAATTATTACCGATAATGATGATTTTGAGCTATTCAAAAGTAATCTTTGTCAGTCTATTAAATTATTAGATCCTCAAGAAGCTATAGAAGAAATTGTAAATTCTCATACAATAGAAAAATTCTTTAAAGAAAAAAATTATTGTAAATCATTTTATTTAGTAGCAATGGTCAATTATCTCTCAAATAAATATGGACTAAATAAGAAAATCCATACTTATGATAAATACAAAATGAAAAATATCATTTGTCCTAGAGGAATTGAAATGATGTCTAGACTATTAAATAATAATGACATAAAAGAAAAAGCATTAAAGAATGCTGAAAAAGAATTTCTACAATTTAATATTTGTGAGGGAGACATAGAAAATGTCTACTGATACAAATATCATCAATGAAAAAACATCAAATCAATATTTAAATTTATTTATATTTTATAAGTTACTATGACGAAAAAACTAATTAGAATAGTATTAAATAAAGTATTGAATTAAATTTAAAATATGTTACTATACTTAATGTAGGTGGTAGTTCCACCAAAAGATTCCTCACTTTTAAAAAGAGGTAAAAGTTGGGTGACCTCATACCGTAGTTGAGGACTATACAAAGTTGGGTGACCTCATACCGTAGTTGAGGACTATAAAAGTTTGGATAGTCATAATATATGACTGTCCTTTTTTTAATAAAATAGGATGTGATTTAATGAAAAAAGAAAACTTGTCAAAATTAATTTTAATAAGAATTGATGAAGAATATATAAGCTATTTAAGAAAATATGATAGTAAAGTTCAAATCAACTCTAGTGCTTTACATAAAGATAATAAACCTTTTGTGGGTGTCCTTTTTAAAATCAATAATTTAAAATATTTTGTACCTATCTCTAGTAATAAAAAGGATAAATTATCTAGAATGTTTAATAAATATGTTGAAACAGGCAAAAAGCCTATAGATATGTTTTTTATCGAGGAAATACATAATGATGAAAGAAAACTTCTCTCTGTTTTAAATCTTAATAATATGATTCCTGTATGTGACAGTGCAATAATCAATTATAATATTAGTCAAGACAAAGATTATTTTCTTTTAAGAAAAGAAATTGAATTTTGCAATCTATATAAGGAAAAAATCATATCTGATAGCAAAAGAATTTATAATGCTGTTACAAATCATTCTTGGCAATCACTTGAAAACAGATGCTGTAATTTCAAGTTGCTAGAAGAAAAATGTATTTATTATCAAAGTCAAAATATTTAATCGCAATAGAAGAGCCAAGTTGGCTCTTTTTACATTATTGGAAAATAAAATGAGAAATTATCTACAATTATCATGTATCTTGTATTAAAGGAGTGGAAAAAATGCTTGATTATATTTTATTAGGTGGATTTTTAGGAATATTTATGTGTGTTATTATTCTTATTATGTTTTCTAATGGATTCATTGGAATTGTAATTAGAACTTCTATTTTGGTTATTATATTTTTATGGCTCAATAAAATAATTAAAAGCAGTTTTAACTAATCATCAATAAAATATTGTGATAATTTTTCAACAAATAAATCAAAAAAAGTTCAAATGAGCCAATTTGGCTCATTTTTGCTATTAATATTAAAGGAGCTGTACTATGAACAATTATAAAAAATTAGAAACACGTATTAAATCATTGGAACAAAAAAAGAAAAAGAAAGAAGAAAATATAAAAAAAGAACAAAATGAAATCAAGAAATATAGCAAAGAATTAAAAGAGCTTTATGCTATGAAAGATGAAATTGAAAAGGTCAATAATAAATTAAATAGTTTTTTTCTAAATGATTCCCCTACTTCCAACGAAGTCGAAGAAGAATATGATAACTATGAATCATGAGATATGAAATAAAGAATGGTAAAAATAAGACTTATTATTTTAAAAATGAATTAAAGGAATTTGGTTGTCAGTTCAAAAAAACTGGTAAATATTCAGGATATTGGTATTTAAATACTGATGATCAATTCCTAGCCAATAGGCTTCAAGCATATTGTTTAAAAAAAGGACTGACTTTTTTGATATTGGAATCCTCATATTCAAGAAATGCTCATTATCGTGCAGATTTTTTTGCTAACAACAAACCTATCATTAAAAATGGTAAGCCCTATTATCGCTGTGTGTATTGTGGAAGACTTTTTCAAAAAAATCAAATAACTATAGATCATCTATATCCTATCCATAAAGTAAAAAATAGTAGTTTTAGAAATATTAATAGAGAACTGTTAAAAAAATTCGATATAGAAGATATAAATGACTGCAAAAATCTAGTAGCAGCCTGTAGTAGTTGTAACAAAAGAAAATCAAAAAAAACTGGTCTATGGCTGATCAGAGGATATTTAGGAAAATATCCTCTTTTTTGGAAAATAGCATATTATGTTCTAATTTTATCTTTATGTCTAGGGATATTCATTATGCTATTTAGTTAAATAGATAAGAATTTGATTAATTGGAAAATAAAATAAGAAATTATTTAAAATTTTATTTTATAATGAAATTAACAAAAAAGGAGCAATATATGGAAAAGAAAATTGCAATCGTTAGACTACATAGAGGTGTCCTTGACCCTATTACACAAGTAAATAAACTTATGACTTTTATATGCGATATAGAAGATGTAAAAAAAGGTGATTTCGTTGTTGTTGAATTGTCCATGAAAACACGTGCTAAAAATTTCAACAATGACTTCAGAGTTGGTCGTGTTGAAGATTTTATGATCTTCAGGGATGGAGAAATAGCACAATTTAGACCTAACAACTTTGTTGTGTTTAAAATCAATGATAATGATTTCTATATGCGCTGTAACACTTTATTGAAAAAAAAGTGGTCATTGTGGGCTAGATATAGAGCTATCAAAAACAAAGATAACAAGAATCCTCGATACAGTATTTTTGATGACATCATTAAAGAAACAGATAGTCTGCAATTTCAACGCTTGACTTCTTGGGTTGATGTGATGAAACCTGACAAAGATCATACAGATTTAGAGAAAGAAACACGTATTGTATCAATCAAGATGCAACGTGGAGTTTTAGGAAAAGAAAACAATAAAACTTTCAACTATATTTGTGATCTAAAAGATATTCAAATTGGAGATTATGTAATTGTAGAGATAACCAGAAAAAATATGTATGGTAGACCAGCTAATGATTTTAGAATTGGTCGTGTTGAATCGCTCCATACATGGAATGATAGCGAAGTATCTAAATTTAAGCCAAATTCCTTTGTCGTTTGCAAAATTGCTGATAAGGAATTCAAAACAAGATGTAATGAAATAAAAAAATCAAAAAAAGAACTTTGGGAGCTTTATAACATTGACAAGAAAAGACCTAATAAAAAACCTGATGGTATTCCTATGAATGTATTTGATCATTTAATTTTTTCAAATGGTACATTGCATTTTGATAGACTTTCTAAATATCAAAATAAGATGCAACCACCAAAAAAACAACAAATAAAAAAAAGAAAAAAACATTAGAACTATTTCTATACAAACTTTTCACAGAAAACAAAAATATATTATACTGAACTAGTTTAGCTTTATGCTAGACTAGTTTTTGTTTTTTGGAGGAAAAAATTAATGAAATTAAACGAACTATTTGAATTGTATTTAGAAGATATTGACCTAACACATCAAGATACTACTTTAGATTCTATACGTTATGTATACAATTCGGGACTTGCTAAAAAATATGGAAATAAAAAATTAGAATCAATTAAATTTAAAGAGATAAAAAAATACCAAAAAGAACTTTTAAATGGAAAGCACAAAACAAAAGATGGAAAAACATACAGTATTTCCTACATTAATAAAATAATTGCTCTTTTAAAAAGACTTTTAAAGTATGCAAATATTATGTCCTATGGCAATTTTACAGTTACTCAAATAAGAGGACTTGAAAGTGTTACCTCAATCATAGATAAAAAGGCTCAATTAGATACACAAATAATTTGGTCAATAAAAGACTTCAATAACTTTTTGAAAGTGGTTGATAATGAAAGAGACCGTCTGCTCTTTAGTATTCTGTACTATACAGGAATGCGTAAAGGTGAGCTTCTTTCATTATGTTGGAAAGATGTTGATTTAATAGATCAAACGATAACGATAAATACTACTGCCTGTCGTGTACGTGGTAAAGGACAATGTATAAAGCCTCCTAAATCAAAGAGCTCACATAGAATCATTTATATAAACAAAAGTCTGAATGAAATGCTACTTAACCATTTTATAAAGGAAAAACAAAACTATACCAGTAATATTAAGCAACATTATGTATTTGGTGGAATTAAAATGATTTCATTTTCCACTCTTGGTAGAATATTCAATAAATATAAGGAAAAATCAAATGTAACAAATATGAATCTTCATGGCTTTAGACATTCTCACGCTACATTGATGTTGAATCTTACAAATGATGTTTATAATGTTTCTAAACGTTTAGGTCATGAAAACATTGTTATAACCGATACATATTTACATGTTAATGCAAAAATTCAAAGGGAAATGGTAGAAAAGCTAGAATTTGCTATTCATCAGGAAGAAGTCAATACATATGATGTATTTATTGAAGGATTGAAAAAAACATTGTTAAAACAAATCACAAATGAAACATACAGTTCTGACCAAACTGAAACATTAAAAGATATCTACGATTTTATAAACAATTAAAAAACCTATTCAATTGAGAATAGGTTTTATTCATTACTTTGCAATTTTATCATTGAATCATAAACATTGATTATTTCATCACAAATACTGTCTTGCCTGACTTTGATTTCTAAGGCTTTTGATATATTTTTTTGTTGCATTGCATCATTAAATTTATTTGATAAGATTTTTCTTTCCTTCTTTAAAGATTTTAATATATTTATTGAATTATCCATTTTTATATTTCCTCTATATCATTAATTTCATTTACACCTTTTTTAGAGTTACGAATATCTATATCATTCTGCATATCTAAAAAATATTTGTCTGATACACCAAAGAAACGAGCAAGTCGTAATGATATGTCAACAGTTATCTTGCTACGATTATGAATAATATCCTGTATGCTTGATATTGGAACATTTATTTCTTTAACAAGTTTATATGCAGAAATATTATTTGGTTTCATAAATTCTTCAAATAATATCTCACCAACTGTTGATGTTTCAACATTGTTTCTCATTATCTCACCTACCTGCAAATATGATATGTTTTTTGTTCAAACCTATAATATATTATAAATATCGGCTCTTCATATCTTTCAGTAAACTTTCCCAGCCAAAATAATCATTTTCTTTAAATTCAATATTGATATAATGATATTTTTTCATCATTACAATAGAAAAAGCCATCATATCCGCCTGAACAGGTGTAATTCCGCTAGGTTTGGAATTTTTGCGTTCAATATAACAATATCGCCATTGATTGACTGTAGTAGTTGATTCACTTAATTCTTTAGATTGAAGCTGATTATATACCTGTATTGTATGATACATTTGTCTAGCAGTCTGATAACATTTTACAAGCATATTCATTTCATTTTGAAACAAATCGACATTGATATAGATAACGTATTCTTTAGGAATGAATAATATACTTTTGACCTTATACCCTACATCTCTGTAATCATATGAAACAATATTTCCTTCCTGATCATAGAGCTTGATGTCATCTAGCTGAACATAATAAATCTCTGGAAGCTTCAAATTAAGCTCCATACAGGCTTTTTTTATAGCAATATTACATAATATTCTCTTTTTATTAAACTCTTCTAAAATCAAAGAAATCACCTCTAATTTATTATTGAGAATATTTTAGCTGTTTTAGAAAATAAATATCAAAAATTATTTTATTTTAACATTATATTTTAGGTTTTATTTATCATCTTTTTCTTCTAGATCCATTGCTTTTGTTAGAAGACGTTCAACAGCCTTTGTTTTTGTTTGCCCCTTTTCTTCAGCGTAGTTTTCAAGTCTTTCATAAATTGAACTTTCGATCTTTATATTTAATGCTTTATAGTCTTTTTTTGCTCTTGCCATTTTAAAATTCCTCCTAAATATATTATAACAAGTTTTAAAAATATATCTACAATATTATATAAAAAGCTACACTTTTGTAGCATATTATGGTATAATATAAGAGTAGAAGAAAGGTATTCAAAAGTTATAAAGATTGAATATGTCTATTGGTATTAGTAGTAACAATTCACAATTTTTGTTACAAATGACTTTCTTTTGCATTTATCAGATGATATAATGATAAAGAATATAAAAAAGCATAAAAAAAACGTTGTTTTCTTACAAAAAACAACGTAATGTGTAGTCATTTTAAATAGGTTTGACTTACAACATATCAATAATAGTATTTAGTTTTTCACTTAAGATTTTAACAAATCGAAAATCTAAATTCAATATAAAGTATTTGTAAATGTCTAATACCAAATGATTACTCTATCTATTAAAGAATTGATTATTCGTATTAGATATTTTCTTTTTAGTAAAAAAAACCGTTCCACTTTAAAATAAATGGAGCGGGTGATGGGAATCGAACCCACGTAGTCAGCTTGGAAGGCTGAAGTTCT